>Ga0154645_1066_pt3 | contig 12002 bp, 6 predicted proteins | sample Rifle2008BG13ft_FD_116074 | JGI IMG/M metagenome (GOLD analysis project Ga0154645, IMG submission 116074) | candidate division WOR-3 bacterium RBG_13_43_14
AGTTACGGCGATGCCGATGTGATTGAGTTTTCCAATGGCATTGCGATTGATACTAGAGCTTTACGCAATTCTAATCAGCCGGATTTAAATACATTTGAACCTGATTATTATATTATTCAATTTTCCGGTGCGATATATGAAACACATAGACAGCAGCTGGAAAGGTTAGGCATTAAAATTCATTTTTACATACCGCATTATGCCTTTGTCTGCCGGATCAATGATCCGGTAATATTAATGGAATTGAATTCTGATCCGGACATTAAATTCATTGGTTTTTATCAACCAGCTTATAAAATTTCTTCGCTGTTTAAAAAAATCAATGATGAACATGAAGTTATTTTTTTACTTTTTTTAGACAGTAATATTAATGAAACCTTGAAGCAAATAGAGGAAATAACTAATAGAACTGATTTTACCGTATCCGACAATGGCATTAACAAGATCATTCAAGGTAAAATTGATATAAAATATGTTGAGCAACTTGCCAATATAAAAAGCCTTTACTTGATTGAACCATATTTCCAGCCCGAATTAATGAATCAGCAATTTCAATGGGTTGTGCAAACCGGTTATCGGGCGGCCGTGCCGCCGGGCGAAGATCTGGTTTCCCGCCGGATCTGGGGCATGGGCATTGCCGGCCAGGGCGAGATCATAAACCACGTTGACGCGGGGATCAATACCTATCATTTTGCCCATCGTTCAGGCAGTCCGCCGATCACGGACTGGGGTTATTATCCGGATCATAACGCGATTGTCGCCTATGATTCGGGCGCGGGCGAAGGTATTGTCTGGGGGGACCAGAACTATCACGGCACGGCCACGGCCGGCACCGCGTCCGGCGATGATACGACGCATGTCACCGGCTATCCCTATTATGATGGCGTTGCCAAGCGGGCAAGAATCTATCATAATTCTATCGGCGGCGGCGGCGGTACTCTCTGGGTTTTCCCGGATCTTAATGATATTTACATACGCGCTTATAACAAATACTACCCGCCGACCCGCGCCCATGTGAGCGTCAACGGTTGGGGAACCGCCACCCAGGGCGCGTATACGATATGGAGTCAGCAGGTTGACCAATTCATGTGGCGGCATCGCGATTTTCTTATTTTTTTCTCCACCGGCAATTCCAGCGTCGCCGGCAGCGTCGGCTCGCCCGCGTCGGCCAAGAATTGCATTGCGGTTGGCGGCACGCGCAACAGCACGTCTTGTCAATCATATTATACCACCACGAGCCGCGGACCGACCGCGGACGGCCGATTAAAACCAACCATATTGTGTCCGGCAATGTCAATAACCACTCCAAGCTCCGGCGAAGATGGGTACGGAGCCATGAGCGGCACCAGCTTGGCAGCTGCCGGCGCGGCCGGTTCCGGCGCCCTGATCCGCCAGTATTTGCGCGCGGGCTGGTATCCGACCGGCACCAAACAGCCGGTTGACTCTTTTTATTTTATCAGCGCCTCTCTATTAAAGGCAATGCTCATCAATAGCGGCGACTCGAATATTACCGGTTATCAGTCACCGGATAACAATGTTGGCTGGGGTCGCATTGATCTGGACAGCAGTCTGTATTTTGCCGGTGATCAGCGCAAATTGCTTTTGATTGATGAAAACACTGGCTTATTCACCGGCGAACAGGTTAATTGTCAATTCCTCATTCCAGCCAATACTCAGAATTTAAAAATCTGCCTTGCCTGGACTGATTATCCGGGCAATCCGGTTGTACTGCGCCAGATTGTCAATGATCTTGATCTCGAGATCAGGATCGGCACTAATTATTATCGCGGTAATCAATATTCAGGCACTCAGTCCATACCCAATCCGGCAAACTGGGATTCGATCAATGTCGAGGAATGCATACGCATTAATAGCCCGGATTCAGGCATTTGTCAGATAAAAATCAAAGCAAGAAATGTCCCTTATGGACCCCAGCCCTTTTCCCTGGTCGTGACTTATGCAGCGGCTGATATACCTTCGCTTTTAACCTTGAACAAAGCCGTGTACCGTTTGAATGATTTCATCACTGATACGGTCCGGATACGGGTCGAAGACATAAATTATGGTTTGCCCGATAACATCGACTCGTTGTTCGTTGAAATACACGGCGCGATAGTCGAGACCCAGCCGGAAACCGTCTGGTGCTATGAGCTTGCCGAAAGCGCCTATGTATTTAAGGGTGAAATACCTTTATATTTTAACAAGGCGATTCATGGCGACAACCGGCTTTCCGCAGGCCAGGGTGATACGATAATTGTCCGCTATATTGATAATAACCCGCTTCATGAACTTATCACCCGGGCGACTATCGATGCCTACTATCTTACGATCACGAATGTCTATGCGGACAGCATTGAGGCAACAAAAGCAAACGTACGTTGGTCAACCAATGAGGCCGCCAATCAAAAAGTATATTATGGCACAAACCCGGACTCTTTAAACCAAACTATAGAAAATGATTCGGTTTATATAAATAATCATTGTTTAATTTTATCAGGATTGAATGAAAACACAATTTTTTATTATGATGTTGAGTCCCGTGATTTCAGAGGCAATACGGTACGTGACAATAATGGCGGCCAGCATTATACATTCAGCACTGAAAAATATACTGCTACTGATATTCTGATTATTCTGGCTGATGGAGTTGATGGCTCAGTTCCTTCAGGTTATCCGCTTCCCGATCTCAGAAATCGTTTTCACCGGGCAATGGAGCAGGCCGGCTGGACCTATACCTATTGGGAAACATCAGACAATCAGGGTTATACGCCTTCTCGTGATATAATGAAGAATTTCAAGGCGGTTTTTGTCGTATTTGAGGACGAATATCCGCCTTTTTTACCGGTTCAGCAGGAAACGATAGCAAGATACGAAGAGCATGGCGGCAGGATTGCCTTTGCCTCGCATGATATGCTCTGGCACTCCTGGGCAAATAGTACTAATCCTGGTTATGATACTATGTGGTGCAAAAATTACATGCAGGTCCGCTACAAGTATGACCTCACGCCGGTCGGTACCTATTCGATCTATGGTGTTGCCGGCGATCCAATTAGCGGCCCGTATTCAAGCGTACCGGTTAGTTACCGAGCGCATCGCGATGGCGCGGTCGCCGATTCGCTGGCACCGGTTAATGATCCGCCCAATGCCTGGGATACTGGTGTTGGCACTGGTATTTGGTTGTTTAACTCAACCACTGCCGGCCGCATTGGTTCACGCTGGGAATCGAATAATACTCATGGTACGCCTGGTGATGGTGTCTGGGGTGGTTATAAGACTCGAACCATAATGAACGCTTTTTCCATAACCCAGATGGATAGTATTAAACTGCCCGATATTCTAAATAATGAATTCATCTGGCTGATCGGGCATAATCATCCTGATGTGGTCATTGACTCGCCGGTTGGCGGCAATATTTACACTTCCAGTCCGATCACCATTGCCTGGACTGCAACTGCCCATGACACGGCACAGATCGACACGACCACGCTTGAATACACGTCAGACAATGGTTCTACATGGCTCTTGATCACTTCGGGCACTAACATTACATCGCCGTATTATTGGGATGTCAGCAGTTTTACTAATGGAATATATTATAAGGTCAGGATCCGGGTCAAAGAGCGCAATATATATCCGGCATTGCAGCACACTGATGAAACCGATAGATTCAGCATTGTTATTCCGGGCAATGATTTTATAGGACCAAAAATCATTCCTTTATCAATTACGGTTTCGGCTAATCCAATGATCGTGACTCCAACTGACACAATATTAACCTTTGCGGCAATTGCCAGCGATTCTTTGACTGGTTTGAGCAATATTGGCAAGGCTGAATGGTCAATGGGTTTGAATCCGGCTTTGCCGGGCAGCGGTTATCCGGCTTATGCATTGGACAGTGTTTTTAACGAAATTCAGGAAACGATTACGGATTCAATATTTTTCATCTATGTGCCTGGTTCCCAGCAGATCTGTTCGCTATGGGTTAGGGCGCGGGATTCAGTGATCAATAATAATCACAATTGGGGCAATGCCTTGCTGCGAACTTTTACTGTGATTGACGGCGTGCCAATACTATTAGGCGCATCGGAGTTTAACAAACAAAAACCTTTGACTGTATATTTTGCCAATCCCCAGCCCAATCCATTTTCCAGAAAGATAATATTGCGATACGGCGTGCCCAAGCGATCAAACGTTATTTTGAAAGTATATAATTGTCTCGGTCAGGCGGTAAAGACTTTTATTGATGGCACAGTTGACGCCGGAAATTATGCAATACAATGGCAGGGTCAGGATCAACATGACCGGCAATTAAGTTCGGGCATTTATTTCATCCGATTCATCTGCAATGATTATCAAATAACCAGAAAAATCGTGTTCGTCCGGTAGCGGACGTGTAAAATTCAAAACCTACCATTTCCAGAACAGGTCATTATTTGTTGAAAACTATCATTTTCTGGAACAGATCACATTTTGTTTTTAGTTCTTACTGTCTTTTCAGCGTGTAACGTATAGCGTCAAGCGTTTAGCGTTTTTCCAAAACCAAGCATTTCAAATACCGGCTCTCGGGCATGCCGAGCAATACCGGATGATCCAAACCTTGATCAAGCCGGTCGATAATTCGAAACCGGCAGTGGGCATCAGCTGCGGCCTGGGCAACTGTCTTTTCAAATTCCTCTTCGCTGAAATGATATGAACAGCAGGTGGTGAACAATATGCCATTATCGCTCAAACGTTTCATTGCCTGCCGGTTTACCGCCCAGTAACCTTTTTGCGCTTGTCGCACATTCTTCTTTGTCTTGGTGAATGACGGCGGATCAAGCACGATTAAATCATATTTTTCCTTGTCCGCATAAAAGAAATCATGAATATCACTGCAGTTGAACTCGATTCGATCCAATCCATTCAGGCTCCGGTTTTCGATCGCCAGCTCAAGCGCTTTTCGGGATGAATCAATACCCAGTACTGACGCGGCTCCGGCTTTTCCAGCATAGCAGGCAAAGCCGCCCGTATAACAAAAAAGATCCAGTACTTTACGCCCGGAGGCATAGCCGGCAAACTTGCGCCGTATATCACGCAGATCAAAGAAAAAACCGGTTTTTTGCCCCTCGATAATATTAACCAGGAATTTTTTTTCATCTTGTTCGATCATTACCGGCTCATTGAGCTTGCCGTTTATTAAACCGTTATTAGTTGTTATACCCTCGAGTTCACGGAAAGAACTTTCGCTTTTTTCATAGATCGCGATTGGTTTAAGATCGACCAACGCATCGATTATGATCGATTTTCTTTGATCTATTCCCAGGGCATGGATTTGAATAACATATACATCTTCATACTTATCGATCACAAGACCAGGCAGCCCATCGCTTTCACTGTTCACCAGCCGATAGCTATTTTCATTTAGCGTCTGCCGCTGCCGGCTGGCGTTCTTTAACGCATCGGCAACCAATTGCTTGTCGAATTCAACATTTTTATCGCTGAATATCCTTATTGCGATCAATGACCTGGGATTATAAAATCCATTGCCGATGAATTTTTGCTTATGAAAGACGCTGACCACGACGCCCGGTTCGAGCGCGGGCAATGGTCTTGTTACTTCATTGGAAAATATCCACGGGTGCCCGTGATGCACTTTTTTTACAAAAACCTGTTCCATTATCGCCAACCTTTATTTTATTAGTTTTTTAATATTGTCAACCAATGAACCAGCATCCATCTTATGCGCTGAGTAAATATTTTTGGCTTCATCAGAACCGGCGAAAGTTGTCGCACCCATGCACAAAAATTTAGACGCCCAGTTGTTCTCGGCCATTATGCGGCTGACGATGCTGCCCAGACCAGTATCAGCAATATGATCTTCATAGGTGACGACAAGACCGGTATCATGAGCCTGTTTAATTATCCCGGTGTCGATATGCAGCGGTGCGCTGATATTATATACACTTACGCCTATCCCATCCGCCTTCAATTTTTCGCGCGCCTCGAGCGCCATATGAACCATTGGTCCGTAGGTCAATATCGCACCCTGCTCGCCCTTACATAATTGATCGGTTTTGCCGTAAATGAATTCGTATTTGTCATTAAAAAAAGGTTGTCCATCATTTATTATCACCGGCAGTTTATCCCGGGTCAATGCAATTATATAATTGCCGGGCTGATTCAGAGCAAAGCGGGTTATATGATCCGCTTGATTCGGATCGGCCGCGATTAATAAGCGGAAATTGATCAAATTACGCGCTAGACCGATATAGTCGATACATTGATGGGTTTTGCCGTCTGACCCGACATTGAAACCGACGTGGGTCGCGATCACCTTGAGATTAGTATTATTGATCGCGTTCAATCGTAGCTGATTATATACTTCATCAATTGAAAAAACACCAAAGTCGGCCCACACGGTCATTATTCCGCTGATCGACAATGCACCGGCGACAGTAGCGGTATTATGCTCACTGACCCCGCATTCAAAAAAATTATCGGGCCGGATTTGGGCGAAGTTGCTTACATTTACCGAATCGGCAAGATCGCAATCAAAGACCGCGATCGTATTCTCCGGGTTCAGGACCGCGATATCAGCCAATGCCTTGCCAAAACTTGCCCGGGGATGCGACTTATCGGTATAAATTATGGGTTTGCCGGTTATTACCTCCGGTCGAGGAATTTCCTTTTTTGTAAATGTTAAATATCCCTTGCGATCGGTTTCAAGAAGATTTTCAATATTATCTTCCAGACCCAATTCTTTTAATGCGTCGCGGCATTCTTCCCTGGTTGCTGCCTTACCATGATAATCCGCTTTGTTCTCCATAAAACTAATGCCCTTACCCATTATCGTTTCGGCAATTATTGCATAATTGTTCTTCCGGTCCTCGACCGCGGTTTTAATCGCATTATAAAGCGCGCCATGATTATGACCATTCACGGTGCTGATCTTCCAGCCATCAGATATGTAATTCTCGGCAATATTGACCGGCATAACATTTTCAGTGCGTCCCGAGATCTGAAAGTGATTACGATCGATTATAACAGTCAGATCACATAAATTGAATTTTCGGGCGAATCGCCTGGCTTCTCCAACCATACCTTTTGCCTGTTCTGCGTCGCTCATGAAGACAAAAGTGTGATAATCGAATTTCTTTAAACGGGCTCCCAGGGCAAAACCGCAACCCGCTGACAGACCTTGACCCAGATTGCCAGTTGTCCATTCAACGCCGGGAATATGGCGTTCAATATGCCCTTCGAACGGCGTCTCAAGCCTGCGGAATCCGCATATCACATCATTAATATTGAAAAATCCGAGACGGCCCAAACAGGCATAAAGACCGGGTGAGGTATGTCCGTGGCTTATGACTATGCGGTCGCGCGATTGGTCACTGTAATTACCCGGGCTTATATTGGCATAGCTATACAAAACCAGATATATATCGATCGAAGACAGTGACCCGGCTGGATGACCGCTTCCCGCGATCGTGGTCATTTTCAGAATATCACCCCGGCACAGATGCGACAATTCCTTTAATGCTTCTTCATTCAATTGTTCTCTAAATGTCTTATTCATGGTTTTAGACCACTACTACTTTAAAATCACCTTCATTTATTGAATAATCGCCTTTGAGCCGAAGTATCAAACTATATTCTTTTGAGAGCTTGGACAGGGTTTCCGCATGATGAAGACTCAGAAAATCAGCAAATCTCGGTGATGTTCTTACCTCAACCATCTTCCCCCGAATTGATGTTCCGTTATTGGCGAACCAGCGCTCAAGATGCCCGAGCGTGCTCTGACGGTTGGTAATCCGTCCCTTGCCCTTGCATACCGGACAGACTTCGCTCAAGGTATGGGTTACGCTTGCTCTCGAGCGTTCGCGGGTGAAAAGGAATAACCCAAAATCGCTCATACCGCCGATCCGGTAGCGTGCCCGGTCATCCCGTATCAATGTCCTGAACTCACGCAGCATGCGATTAATATTTTCTCGCCGTTCCAGATCAATCAGATCGACCACAACCAGCCCTCCGATATCACGCAGCCGGAGCTGACGGGCGATTTCGGTCAGCGCTTCGATATTGGTCGACAGGGCAAGTTTTTCCGCTTGTTTTTCTTTTGATGATTTCCCGGTGTTGACATCGATCGATACCAGGGCTTCGGTATGATCAATTACGATATAACCACCGCTTTTCAACCACACTCTTCGATCCTGTAATTCTTTTAATTGTTCCTCGATATTGAATTTCTGGAATATCGGCAATGGGTCGCTGTCTAATTTGACCCTTGATCTCATTCTCGGCGAAACAACTCCTAGATAGTTGATTATCTTCCGGTAACTGGGGTCAGAATCGATATACAGGTTTCGCACTTCATTGTTGAATAGATCACGGACGGTCTTTATCAGTGTATCCGGTTCACGGTAGATTAGCGCCGGGGCCGGATCTTTTATCGTCCGCAGATTCTGTTGCCAGTTCTTGGTGAGATATTCAACCTCCCTTTTTATTTCATCATGATGCGCTCGCGCGGCAGCGGTCCTGATGATCAATCCCATTCCCTGAGGTTTGATCTTTTTCCCGATCTTGAATAGGTCCTCTCTTTCACGCCGATTCCTTATCTTGCGCGAAACTCCTATGTTCTTGGCATTTATCAGCAATACGACATAGCGACCCGGTATTGATATATAAGAGGTCATACGTGGACCCTTCACACCGTATGAATCTTTGGTTACCTGTACTAATGTCTCCTGATCTTTCCTTAATTTTATTTCCTCGGGTCGATATCCATGTTCAACTTCAACTTCGCTTTCGAAAATATCGGAGAATTCCTCGAACGGTATTTCGTTCAAAGGCAAAAATCCATTTCGTTCATAACCTATGTTGACAAAAGCCGCTTTCAGACCGGATATTAAATTCAGAACCTTTGCTCGGTAAACATTTCCGACCAGGCTGCTTTGCGCAGGTTGTTCAAAATAATATTCGTATAATTTCCCCTCCTCCAAAAATGCAATTCTCGTTTCCACGTTTGACACATTGATCACAATATCTTTCTTGGTCACTTTACCTCCATTGGTGATAGTAGAATCCCGTTACTTTTAATGAACATTGTTGTCCTGGTTACTTTAAACTTTTTTGTTTCTTCCAGGGATCGTTCAGTAAGATACGAAAGGAATTCATAAATGTTTAATTGACTGCCTCCGCAATAAAGCGCAACCGTAAGCCGTCCAGCCGCATAATCTACCGAATCAAGGCTTTCATTTAACTGTTTCATGCTTGATTTTGAGGGAATGTGGATAATGGTCGTGGGCGGCTCAAGCGGTTTCTTAATTTCACTTCTTTCAATTTCAACTTCATAAAATATCAGATTGATTGAACTCGACAGTGATCGCGTATTTATGGGCAGGCATCGCACCTCAAGTATCCTGATGTCAGCCGGGAAACGGGCATTCAGTTCTCTCGAGATATTAGCCAGATAATCCCCTTCCAGCGCAAAATCAAAAAAATCGCTGCGGCTGATCTGACCGACGCTTTTCGGCGCACAAAACGAAACCTTGGGTAATGGTGAATATCCCTGGCTAAATTGCAGCGGCAGGTCAGTGCGGCGCAGGGCTCGGTAAATGGTGCGCGTGATATCAAGATGTGATGCATATCGATAATTCTCGCCGACCGAATATTTCACGCGGTAATTTACTGGCGGCTGATCGCGTTTCGGATAACGACCGTAACTGATATATCTTTCCGTAATGTCCTCAGGCCGGGGTGGATTACCACTGCATATGCCGCAATCGGCACAGCCTTCGTAAAAACAATTGGGCGTGGTCTCACCCTGCCGGGCGTGCTCCATTTCCTTTCTCAAAAAAGCCTTGCTGATACCGGTATCAATGAAATCCCATGGATACCGGTCACGTCTCTTTAGATAATCCTGAGGATCAATATCCTGTGCCTGAAAAGCTTCTTGCCACCGGTCAAAGCTGAACCCCTCACGCCACTCTTCAAATCTTCCTCCATGTTTGTAAACATATTCCAGAACCGGCAGCAACCGATGATCTCCACGCGAGAGCACCGCTTCAATGAATGAAACCGCTGGATCTTGATATTTGATCTCGACCCGGCGCTGCTTCATTTTCTTTAAACGATCTATTCTTCCACGCAGTATTTCGATCGGCTGAAAATCAGCGGATTCAAAAGGCGTATGCGGTTTTGGCACGAAAGGGCTTATCGCCAGCTTGACGCTGCCCTTTGGATAAGCTCTCAACAATTCATTGATCAATTTCGGGATCTCGTCGATATCTTTATCTTCTTCAAAAGGCAACCCGGTCATGAAATACAATTTTACCTGTTTCCAGCCGAGTTGGTATGCGGTACTGATCGCTTCGATCATTTGTTGATTGCTGAATGATTTGTTCAAGCGTTTCCGCAATTGATCGCTTGCCGTTTCCGGAGCAAACGTTAGCCCGCTCTTTTTGATCTCTTTAAGAAGCGATCCAATATCCTCAGTAAAAAGCTCTCCCCGCATTGCCGGCAAAGATATGCTTACCATTTTCTTACGCAAGAATTCATTAAGCTTATTCAATAAATTGGGTAAACCGGGATAATCGAGTATCGAAAATGAAAGCAGGGATATTTCCTCCCATCCGGTCCGGCGGATACCATTTTCCACGGCTTTTAAAATATCCTGGTCCGACCGGATACGCAACGGTCGATTCGCGTATCCAGCTTGACAGAAACGACATCCCCATGTACAGCCTCTCATCACCTCGATCGCCAAACGGTCATGGGTGATCTCACATATTGGCAGTATTGACGGATCCGGTAGTGTCTGAGCGCTGAGTTCATGTACATAATTACGCTTAACTTTATGATCTCCGGCATGTATTGATGGCGCCCATACCCCGGGAAGCTTTGCCAATTCCCTCAAGCGATCGTTCTTTTTAGATCTTGGTATGGATCTCAGGATACTGGCAATGTCATCAACGGCCGCCTCGCCATCCCCGATAATAAATGCATCGAAAACATCGGTCAGGGGCGCCGGATTGAGGGTCGCGGGGCCGCCAGCGATGATCAAAGGATCGCCGGTACGACGCTGTACCGAACGCCAGGCAATGCCGGCAAGATCAAAAAGATACAGAATATTTGTATAGCTGAGCTCGCTTTGCAGCGAAAACCCGAGCAGATCAAAATCTTTGATCGCGGTTTGAGTTTCCAGGCCGTAGAGCGGGATCCCTCTTTGCAATAGGGCTTCGCCGAAATCCGGCCAGGGCGCAAATATCCTTTCGCATTGTATATCCTCATGTTTATTGAAAAGATGGTAAATTATTTTTATGCCCAGATTCGACATGCCGATCTCATATACTTCCGGGAATACAATGCCGACCTTTATTTGCCGATCGGATTTAATCGTGATGTTGTATTCACCGCCGGTGTAGCGGATCGGTTTCTTCACTTGAGGAAGAATATCATCCAGCATATTTGACCTGCGTTATTCGATCAATACCGAACAAGGAACGCTGCCTTAAAGACTATACGTTGTTTATCAGTAAAGATTGTAGCCCTTTGCCAGAGCCTGATCATTGATCGATAGCTGTTCTTCATTTGCCTTAGCAAACCTGTAACGCTGGACTTTTTTCAGGGATTCAAGTTTGATCAAACCGGTCTTCTTAGCTAACGCGCCAAGCATGATCATGTTGGCGATGCGTCCCTGTCCCAGTTCCTCCGCCAGCAGATTTGCTTCGATCGGCAGTATTTGAATGTCACTGCGTTTGGGTTTTGATTTGATCAAGGTTTTATTAAAAAATAAAAGTCCATTTTTCTTCATTGCCGGCTCGAAACGGATAAGCGATGGTTCATTCATTATGATCACAATATCGGGATTGGCCACGATCGGCGAAGCTACTTTTTCCGTAGAGATCACGACCGAACAATTAGCGGTGCCACCGCGCATCTCCGCGCCATAGGAAGGGAAAAATGTAACGTGTTTATCCTCGAACATACCAGCGTGAGCAAGAATAATACCCGACGAGACTACT
>Ga0154645_1088_pt5 | contig 11886 bp, 15 predicted proteins | sample Rifle2008BG13ft_FD_116074 | JGI IMG/M metagenome (GOLD analysis project Ga0154645, IMG submission 116074) | candidate division WOR-3 bacterium RBG_13_43_14
TAAGGCATTAAAAGTTCATTTTGACAATGATAAGAAATTACCGATCAATGTTGATGGCGCGATCGCTGCGATCATATCTGATATGGGTTTTGACTGGCGGCTTGGTAAAGGCTTTTTCTTGTTGGGACGAACGGCCGGGCTGATTGCACATGTTTATGAGGAAATGACAACCCAAAAGCCAATGCGACCGATATGCACCCAGGAAGTGGAATATGAAGGACCATGGGAAAGACCGTATGATAAAGACAGGGCTCACTAATCACTACTCGCTAATCGTTGAAAAAAGCGTAATGCCTGCCCGCCTCAGGAGGGCGTAGCGCGAAGGAAATGAAAAGGTGCAAAGGAGCAGGGGCGATTAATTATGCTAAATGCTAAATTCGAGATCCTAAATCCTAAACCCCGTCAAATACATGATATTCAGGCTAAATCATTGCCTGCCTGTCATCCAATAACCTTTTCAGTGTATGCTTGTATTAGAAGTATTTTTTGAACGGGGTAAACAAATCATAAATTCTAAAATCCAATTAATTAAACAGACTAGAAAAACAAAAGAAACCAAAGAGACAAAAACGAGCAAAATGCGAGATAAATATGCCGACAATAGCTGAAAAAATATTGGCCCGAGCCGCAAAAAGAGATCAAGTTAAAACTAATGAGATCGTAATGGCAAAAGTAGATGTTGCCATGTCGCATGAAAATGCGGATGTAGTGATTCGCGCTTTCAAAGAAATCGGCCTTAAAAAGGTTTGGGATCCCGAGAGAATTGTGATTATTTTTGACCATCGCATCCCGGCTGAAAGCGAGAAAAGTGCCGCGACGCATAAACGTATACGCGAATTTGTAAAAACTCAGAATATAAAGTATTTTTACGATATGCGCGAAGGTATATGTCATCAGGTGTTAGCTGAGTTCGGGCATTGTCGACCAGGTGAGATACTTGTCGGCACTGATTCTCATACGACAACCCATGGTGCCTTTGGCACTTTTGCCGCGGGTATTGGCGGGACTGAAATGGCTGGCGTATGGTCAACCGGCGAAATATGGTTCAAAGTTCCGGAATCGATGAAGATCACTGTTCATGGGAAATTCAAAGAGTTCATATCCGCCAAAGATCTTATTTTATTTATAATTGGACAGCTTGGTTCAGATGGAGCTGATTATATGGCAGTCGAATTCCATGGTTCTACAATTTCGGAGATGACTATCGCCTCACGCATGGTTTTAAGTAATTTATCCATGGAAATGGGCGCTAAGGTAGCGTTTATTCTACCCGATGAAAAGACCATTTCATTTGTGCGCGAGCGAACTAAAAAGGAATTCACTGCCGTCCTGCCCGATCGTGACGCACAATATGCACGATCGCTTGATGTCGATGCAGCATCATTAAGAAGCCAAATTGCCTGCCCCCATGCCGTCGATAATGTTAAAAAAGTAAGGGAAGTATCAGGGCTAAAAATAAATCAGGCTTTGATCGGGTCCTGCACGAACGGCCGTCTTGAGGATTTGAAGGTTGCGGCTTCGATAATCGAAGGAAAAAACGTACATCCAGATGTTCGATTGCTTATTATACCTGCTTCCCGCCGCATCTATCTTGACGCAACAAAGGCTGGGTATATCGAAACCTTGGTCAAGGCAGGGGGTTTGGTATTGAATCCCGGATGCGGTCCTTGCCTGGGCGCTCATCAAGGTTTATTAGCCGCCGGTGAAAGATGCATAGCAACCACCAATCGCAATTTTCAGGGTCGTATGGGCAGTTCTGATGCTGAGGTATATCTTGCTTCTCCGGCAACAGTAGCGTTTTCAGCAATAAAAGGAGAGATCACCGAACCATGCTGAATTTAAATTCTAAATACGAAATACTAAATTCAAAACAATATCGAATAACCAATGATTTAAATTCCAAACCTTCTGTTTATTTGGGATTTTGGAGCTTAGAATTTGTTTATTATTTAGGATTTAGAGATTAGTATTTGATTATTATGAAAGAGATGTTTTACAATAGACCAAAGCCATTACATATTAAAGGTAGGGTATACAAGTTTGGTGATAATATAAACACTGATATCATTTATCCAGGTAAGTATCTATCGATCACTACCGAGCGTGAGGAAATGGCGCGCCATTGTTTTGAGACCGTTTATCCGGAATTCCTGAAAATAGCAGAGCCGGGGGATATTATCGTCGCCGGCAGAAACTTCGGCTGTGGTTCTTCAAGGGAACAGGCGGCAACCTGCCTTAAATACTTTGGCATCAGCGCAGTGGTCGCCGAATCTTTCGCGCGTATATTCTATCGTAATGCGATAAATCTCGGTCTAACCGTGGTTATCGCCCCTGGGATAAGCAAAAAGCTTGAGCATAACGATATCATTGAAGTCGATCTGAAAATGGGTATAATTATTAGCAAAAAAAATAGAGAGGAGTTAAAGACTATTAGGTTACCGTCCTCAGTACTCGAAATATTGTCCGCTGGTGGATTGGTCCCTTATTTACGCAAAAAATTAGGAGTCGAGCAATGAAACAATTTGTTGTGATCGGGTTGGGCCGTTTTGGATCCAGTATTGCAAAGGCTTTGAGTATCAAGAAGATCGATGTTCTTGCGATCGACCGTGATGAGGCCAGAGTACGTGAAATGGAAGGTATCGTAGGACAGACCGTGGTACTGGATGCGACTGATGAGAAGGCGTTAAAAGAACTTGGCGTGGCTGATTTTGATACTGCGATCGTCAGTATGGGTGAAACGATAGAAGACAGTATTATGATCACGCTCAGCCTCAAAGAATTGGGCGTACAACAGGTGATCGTAAAAGCCCAGAGCGAGCTCCACGCGAAAATATTGAAAAAAGTAGGCGCTGATCGAATTATCTTTCCTGAAAGAGAAATGGCGGAAAGGCTTGCTGAAAGCCTCGCCAGTCCAAAGATATTTGATTTTATCGAGTTGTCCGATGCTTACGGTATCATTGAAATGGTGCTGCCCAAGAGACTTATCGATAAGACATTGGCCCAGGTAAAACTTAGAGAGAAATATGCAGTGAGCGTCATTGCGATCAAACGCAAAGTTCCATATACAAAAGATGATGGTGCAACCGATTTCCGTGATGAAATTTTGATCGGTCCCGGGGGTAATGACGAGATCATTGCCGGAGATGTCCTGATTATCATGGGCAAGAATGAAGATCTGGCAAAAATCCAAAAAATATGAGCGATTTTAATGATCTGCTTGAAATCGGCGAATTTTACATACTCAGCCAGAAATTCGACGAAGCTATAAGAACCCTGAAAAGGGCCGAAAAAATAAAAAAAGATGACGCACGATTATATTTTAATATGGGCATGGCCTATGAAGGTTTGAGCAGCCATGAACAAGCACGAAACGCATATCGTGCCGCTTTGGAAATAAATAAAGAATATAAGGAGGCCCGGGAACATTTAGACCGGTTAATAGAACAATGAGATACCGATTAATAAAAGAGGAAATGAATTATACCGGCGAGCAGTTGCGCGGTAATTTCGCTTATACGCGATTTGGACTGGTCGGCGATTCGATCATTGCTTTTACTGGTGCTTGCGATGTGAAGCTCAAGGAAATGATCGATATCGAGGATCTCAAAGCCGGTAAGGTTATTTTTTCGGAGTCGATGTTGCATTTCATCGTTGAATGTTATGATGCGGATCTCGAGAAAATGGTCTTCAGACAAATTTTGCTGAACGATATTGTTAAGGACCAGATCAATGATTTAAAGGGTAAAATCGTCGTCCGCAGGAATGGTACGGATCTGTTTGATGAAGAGGCCAAGCTTTCAATATCAGTTGCTACCGTTACTCCAATATCATCACTATTGCATTTTGGGATAAATATTAGTTCGCAAAATACTCCGGTTAAGACCAGGGGATTAAAAGACTATGGGATTGACCCGTTTGAATTTGCAAATTTTGTGCTCGACCGTTTTGCGAAGGAACATGACAAGATCTACAATGCCCGTTGTAAAGTAAGATGGACACAATAGGATAAGTGTAATGGGTGGTTATCTGCGAGAAATATTCACATCGATACAGGGAGAGGGAATACGTATCGGACGGAGACAAACATTCATTCGCTTTTTAGGCTGTAATCTTTCCTGCAATTATTGCGATACGCCGGAAACGCAGAAAATGGATGGGCCGTTTCTGCATAAAAAAGTTGTGTACTCGAATCCGGTGGCGGTTGAGCAGGTAATTGCATTGATCGAGGAAAAAGAAGTATCGGTGACCGGCGGTGAACCACTATTGCAGATTGAATTTTTTGAATTCCTTCTCCAAGAATTGAAAAAGAAGGATATCTGCGTATATCTTGATACCAACGGCACTCTCCCCAAATTGTTAGCCAGGGTCATCGATCTTATTGATTGTGTTGCGTTAGATTTCAAAATTCCGACTGCGACCGGTCGACCAAAATTATGGACGGAACATGAAGATTGTTTGTCGATCGCGAGAGAAAAGGACGTTTTTGTCAAAATGGTTATTAATGAAAATGTATTGCCCGCTGAGATCGATACCGCATGTGCTATTATTAAGCGGGTGGATGAGAATATACCATTAATAATCCAGCCGGTGTTCGACTGCATCATTAATAGTATTCTTGAAATACAAAAAAAGGCATTGGAACAACTCCCTAATGTCCGAATAATACCCCAGATGCATAAATATTTGGGACTGATTTAAATACACTGCTCGCTAATCGCGGAAAAGAACCGATACTTGATTCATGATGCAGGAATTTAACGACATTGCGAATTTGGAATTTCGGATTGCGGATTTCGGATTTTCGTTGAGATCGTTTTGATCGTTGGGGTCATTGTGGGAGCGGCTTTCCAGCCGCGATAGATTAATCGAGCCCAGGCGGGCTCGCCCACATGTACGCGTTACGCCCTCCTCCTCCTCTGCCTGAGGCGGACAAGCGATTACGGTGTGCGGTTTTTTAGGGAGGGTATCCTACCTTCTCCAAAAAGTTTGTCCGATAAGATAGGTTTGGGATCAGATGAAAGAACAATGAGTTATAGAAACCGATATTACGCGCCACTGCTATGTTCCTCATAATAATCGAATCCCACGAGTAAAAACGGTCACGAAGCGATTCCATCCATGTGTACAAAGCTTGGGGAGTGGCACGATCAGAATGAACCACGGGCATCCACTGATCAAAAGAAGTAAGATCATCATGGATCATATTTTGTTCATTTAACCTTGTATAGGTTGATGTGCCGGGTATCGGCATACATGCCGCTACCTGGATAAAATCAGCCTTTATATTGATCAGGAATTTACATAGTTGCCGGTAAAAATTCTCGGTTTCATTATCAAAACCAAGGCGTATCTTCACTCCAGCGATCATTCGATTCTTATGTATCTTTCGTATCTGTAATTCTTTTTCCTTTCGATAATCACGATCGTTAATATCATTGATCAGGTTATGACCAAGCCAATTTTCCTTAAGATATATAATTCGGACCCCGCCTTCCCGTAAGATCGGAAGCAGTCGATTATCATTAAAAAGTAAACCGGTTTGAATTATCCAACGCTTCTTATATCTCCAGGTTTTTTCGAGAAGATCAACCGCATAGTCTGGGTCATGCAAAAAATCATCGTCTCTTAAAAAAATGATTTTACGTTTTATCCGTCCAGTTTCCTCAGCGGCTTCATTGATGTCCCATTGTTCTAGTTCGCGGTGCATGATTTTTTCAAAACAATAATCCCTGCTTGCCGGTACACATGTACAACCCATTGTGGTTTTTATTTGTGATAATATCGGTGTAAATCCGGATCTTGATTCAATCCTTCGATCAACCCGGAAATGTTTGCTTTTTAGCGCCTCATATTGGGGGCAGAGAGCCCCACTTTGAAAATCCTGTACAATCCTGTCCAAGATATTTGCAATATCGCCAACCACGACTGAGTCATAATTTTTATGACACTGATGTGGGTATATAGATGGAAAAAATCCGAAGGCAATTATCTTTCCATGATTTGGCCAGTATTCGCGAACCGTTTTTGCTGTGTAGTCAGATAAATTTAAAGGCACATTGGCGATAATCAGATCCGGTACGATCTTAGGTATGTCCTCGATCCGCTCATCGAAATATGTATAATCGTGCTCACGCAGGAGATAAGCGATTCTCATTGCATCGTAATTAGGTCGCCGGAAAAAAGCACTGCCTCTCAATGCTTCATACATGACGTATTTTTTATTAATTATTGTTGGATTGAAAAAAAGTATTTTCATCCAGGTACTAACTATCTGGTCAGGTCATTATAGAAAACAAGAATGATCAGTATCAGAATCATTGCATAGCCGATTTGTTGGATTATCAGATGCGTTTTGCGTGAAAACTTACCCCTTCTGATGCCTTCAATGATCGCGATCAAAGCGTGTCCGCCGTCAAAGGCCGGTAGAGGAAAAAGATTAATAAGACCAAGATTTACCGATATTAAAGCCAGGAGACTCAGTAAATACTCAAATCCCCAGCTTGCCGATTCACCGCTCAGTCGGAAGATCGCAATCGGTCCACCCAGATTCCTTCTGGATACTTTGCCGGCGATTAATTGATATAATGTTCTTGTGATAATCCATAAATATTCGATGGTTCGCTGTCCAGCGCTGATTATGGCCTGGGGTAGAGGTATCTTCTGTTTTGCTAAAGCCATCATGACACCGATCTCGCCAACCGTATCCTTGGAAGCAGGATCATCACGGGGAACAATTTCAGTTTGGAATTCATTGCCGTTACGAGACCAGGTGAAATTCAGAGCAGTCCCCGGGGAACTTCTGATAATATCAACCATTTGTTCCCACTCGTTGATACTGAGATCGTTGATCTTCAATATCGTATCACCGCGTTTCATTCCGGCACCATAAGCAGCACCGTTACGCTTGACCGTACCGAGTACGGGCGGAACAATAGGTGAAATACCGATATCAGTATCCGCCGGCGGCAAATACAGCGTAAGTTCCTGTCCATTGCGCACAACCACAATTATATTAGAATCACGGGTGTAGATATGAGTACCCAGATCTTCCCAGACCTTCATTGGCTTATTATTCAAGGCTATGACCGAATCTCCGTTCATTAAGCCATATTTTGCTGCCCAAGAACCGTTTTCAACTTTCAGCTTTAAAAAGGGTGTTACAAATGCACCAAAAAAGGAAAATATGATAATTAGTACGATAAATGCAGAAAATATATTTGCCAGAGGTCCGGCCGCGACGACCAGAACTCTCTTATGAGTTTTGGCTCCATAAAAATCCGATATTCCCGTAGTCTCCAGTACTATATTATCCGTATTGTCCAGATTATTGCCTTCTCTTTTATCAACGGTTAATACCTCGACTTTTTTTGGCTTAAGTATTTCACCTTCAAAATCGCCGACCATCTTTACGTATCCTCCGAGCGGGAATACGGCAATACGAAAATCAGTTTCACCGATATTCATTCTTATTAACGGCGGTCCATAACCGATCGAGAACTTTTCAACTGGTATTTTCGAGAGTTTTGCTGCAATGAAATGACCAATTTCATGAATCGTTACTGAAAAACCAAGTATAAATAAAAATGCCATAATAGTGATCAACATTGAAACCTCCTGACCATCTCTTTTGCCCACTTTTCAGTTTGCTGATAAACTTCGATATTTCCATCTTTCAATCTATGTTTATTCATTACCATTTTTATAACCCCCGGAATATCATCAAATTTTAATTTATCTTCAAGAAATAGTTTAACTGCTTCTTCGTTTGCCGCATTCAGAACGGCCGGCATGGTTTTGCCTGCTTTTAATGCCTGATAAGCAAATCCCAAGCATGGAAACTTTCTTTTATCAGGTGGAAGAAAATGAAAATTCATTGGTTTTTGAAGTTCAAGCGGCGGTATATTAGATAAGAACCTTTGCGGAGATGTTAATGCATATTGAATTGGTAATTGCATGTCAGGCGGTGAAAGCTGAGCAATTACCGAGCCATCAATGAACTCGATCATTGAATGTATTATCGCTTCAGGATGCACTACTACTTTGATCTGATCGGCTGGAAATCCAAAAAGGTGATGGGCTTCGATCACTTCGAGACCCTTATTCATCATGGTTGCTGAATCAACGGTTATTTTAGCCCCCATACGCCAGATCGGATGATTTAATACGTCTTTCTTGGTGATTTTTTTGGGAGATTTTTTTAAAAAAGGACCGCCGGAAGCGGTCAATATTAAATTCCTGACATCATCCTTGTTTCTACCTTCAAGGCATTGATATAATGCTGAGTGTTCACTATCTATCGGTAATAACTCTGCTTTAAACTTATTTACTGCCTTCATGATTATTTCACCATAGCTTACAAGTAATTCTTTTGTGGCTAGACATATGCGGGTTTTATTTCTTATCGCCAGCAGCAGCGCATTTATTCCAATGGCTGACGCGAAAGAACATATCAAAATATCTGGGCACAGAATTTCAATCATTTTTTCAAGCCCATGCTCGCTGGTTACCAGCTTATGCCCGGGCAATTTTTTCAAGCATTTGCGATATGCCCGGTCATTAACAATCCCAATCATTTTAGGAGAAATTGATTTATACTGTTGCTGCAGGATGGCGATGTTTGAATATGCGGCGATTCCAACGATCTTGAATCCGGATAAAGCATTTATGACCTTGATCGCATTTTGTCCAATGTATCCGGTTGAGCCGAAAATAACGACTGTTTTCATAGTAAGTGACTGATCAATTGAAGATCTTTTCTGTAAGTAATCTTGATATTTAAACGATCACCTTTAAACAAATAAACAGGCAGTCCAGCCGATTCCAATAATGCAGCTTCATCTGTGTATTCTATCATTGGGTCGGCAGTATCATAAGCCTTTCGCAGTATTTTTAGATCGAAAAACTGAGGAGTTTGTGTAAGAAATAAATGTTTTCTATCAATTGTCTTAATAACTTTGTTACTACTAACTAGTTTGACCGTATCAGTAATAGGTGTTCCCATTATGACCGCGTGATATTTTTTACATAGTTTAATTCCGCGTTCAATAGTACTTCGGCGTATAATCGGACGGACGCAGTCATGAACGACCGCTATGCCTTTACGATCACCCAGAGTTTTTAGGCCATTATATACTGAATCCTGTCGTCGTTTTCCGCCCGCAATTACTTTGATATATGAAAATCCATTATTTTTCATGAGTTTTTTCACATATGTGATTTTTTTTCGCGGAACTACCAGAATTATTTTCTTAATGTTCTTACATTTTCCAAAAATATTGATCACATGGCATACTAAAACCTGGTCATTAAGGTCAATAAACTGTTTATAACTGCCATATCGTTGACCTTTACCAGCTGCCATTATCAATGCAAAAGCAGGCATTATGAATGATAGCAATAATCAACGAAAAGTCAAGGAAAAGCTTAGCGCGTACATGTGGGAGAGCCCTCCTGGGCTCGATTAATCTATTGCGGCCAGGAAAGCCTCTCCCACTGACGATAATTGTGGGAGAGCCCTCCTGGGCTCGATTAATCTATCGCGGCTGGAAAGCCGCTCCCACAGGACGATACATAGTTAGTTAAATGACCAATTACTGATTACTATATGAATCTTGCATCATGAATCCAGTATTAAGCATCGGTTTTTCCTTCGTGTTACGCGTTACTCGGTACGATCTGCGCTATTTTTCCCGCTTGACATTTCAGCAATTATATATATAGTTTTGTATGGTCTCTCTAAAAAGGAAGGAGGAGACATTATGAAAAAGATCGTAGGGATTGTACTTCTTAGCATCATATTAATTGGCTGTGGACCAAAGATGGCTAAGAAAGAGACCCTGGATGCACTTAATGAAGCCCGTGCTGCATTGGAAGCAGCCCAGGATCGAATTGTTCAACTCGAAGCGAAAATCACTGACCTGAATGCCAAAAAAGCTGAACTCGAACAAGGAATAAGCGGCCTGGAAAATCAGATAAATGAGCTGCAGGATAAGATCAGCAAGAACTGCAAGAAACAAGGAGGTGGGAAATGAAAAAGATTTACTCGTTATTCCTTGTTTTGTTGATCGCCCTGCCAATGCTTGCTTTTGCTCAAGAGAAGATGACTGAAAAAGAAGCTCAGGAAGAATTAGTAAGGGTTAAAGCTGAGCTTGCTGATGCTGAAGCTCGGATCGAAGAGCTTGAGATCATGGCAAAAGAACTGGATGCCGAAGTCGGAACGCTCCAGGCACGTTATGATGAGTTGACAGCACAACTGGAAACTCTCAAGAAAGAATGGGAATTGTGTCAATATGGGCGGTACAAAGTAGTTGAAGGTGACTGGCTTTCAAAGATCGCAGGAATGCGCAATGTATATCATAAAGGTGCCCAATGGCCAATGATATACGAAGCTAACAAAGAAAAAGTAAAGAATCCAAACCTTATCTATCCAGGCTGGGTTTTATTGATACCAACGCTTGATAAATACTCAGTCATTCCTGGAGATTGTCTTTATTTGATTGCTTCCTATCTTTCAATATATTCAAATGCCAAACGTTGGCCCGAAATATATGAAGCAAATAAGGATAAGATTAAAGATCGCGACATGATCTATCCACGACAGGAATTTATAATACCGCATGAGTAGTCTTTATGGGAGGGGTTGATCTTCAGCCCCTCCCAATTATAGTGAAAGCAACAATACCTATACACGACGTCGATCCAACAATATTGTTCGGCTGTAATGACGAATTTATAAAAAAAATACAGACTCGTTTCAATGTTACGATCGCTTTGCGCAATAATGCATTGCAGGTAAAGGGTGATGAGAAGAATGTACGAGATGCCGCCCGAATGATCAAACAAATGATTGGTACCGGTGAAACCGGCAAGGATGATGTATATAAAAAAGTCAGCGAGGTTGAAGAAAACGATCCTTCGCAGGTAACAACACCAAAAAGACTTGTGAAAGCAAAAACTGAAGGACAGGCATCATATTTAAGCGCGATCGATAATAATGATATCGTTATCAGTATCGGGCCGGCCGGAACCGGAAAAACTTATTTGGGTGTTGCTAAGGCAGTAGCGTATTTGATGGCTCACAAAGTTGAAAGGATTATGCTTACACGGCCTGCGGTCGAAGCCGGAGAATCGCTTGGTTTTTTGCCCGGTGCGATCGAAGAAAAGGTCGATCCCTATCTGCGACCTCTGTTTGATGCACTGAATGATTTTTTGCCCTTTGATCGGGTCAAAAAATACATGGCGATGAAAACAATAGAAGTCGCACCGCTTGCCTATATGCGAGGTCGTACGCTCAATGATTCTTTTATTATATTGGATGAAGCCCAGAACACGACTAGTATACAGATGAAGATGTTCCTTACCCGGATGGGTTGGCGATCAAAGGTGGTGGTAACTGGCGATATAACCCAGGTCGATCTTCCGCCTAATGTTTTTTCTGGATTGATCGAAATTCAACATCTATTAAAAGCTATCGAGGGTATAAAATTTGTGTATCTGAACGAAAAAGATGTTGTTCGTCATCATCTGGTTCAAAAAATGATAAGAGCATATGAAGAGAAAAATACAAAGTAAATATCTCATCCTCGGTGGTTTGATATTGCTTTATAATCTACTTTTCCTGCCACCTTTGTTCAATCCCCGCTACAATATCAATGAGGGCGAAGTGGCTACTTTTGAACTCATCGCGCCCTATGATTTTGATGTACTCCGAAGCGAACAGGAACTTAATGTTGAGCTGAACAAAATAATCGATCGGATTCCGCCGATATATGATCATAATCCAGATATAGTCAAAAACCTTGAAAGAAAATCTAAAGATATGCAGGATCTGCTTACTGAGCTGATGACTCAGGAGGGTCTAAGAACCGATACAATAATAAGCCATTA
>Ga0154645_1018_pt1 | contig 11795 bp, 10 predicted proteins | sample Rifle2008BG13ft_FD_116074 | JGI IMG/M metagenome (GOLD analysis project Ga0154645, IMG submission 116074) | candidate division WOR-3 bacterium RBG_13_43_14
GGACGCTGGTATCTGGCCAGCAAAATCAGCCCAAAAAAAACCTGGGAGGGAACGATCATCGCCGTTCTTTTATTATTCCCGATAACTCTATTATTGGGCAATACCTGGATAGCTGGCTGGCGATTGATCGATTGCATTATTGTGACTCTGGGTATTGGAATACTTGGGACAATCGGAGATCTTCTGGAATCAGCGATGAAGCGCGAGGTGAATCTCAAGGATTCATCCCGAATATTTCCGGGGCACGGCGGGTTTCTTGACCGGGTCGATTCTTTGATGCTTAATATCCCTTTCTTCTATTTTTATATGATATTCCGTATCTATTTATGAACCGCTCTCCGCTTGCGGACCGTATACGTCCCACATCCCTCGATGATATACTCGGCCAGCAGCATTTGCTCGGACCCGGTTGCCCGATCAAAAAACAAATAGAAAGCGGTCACCTATTTTCCATGATACTTTTCGGTCCACCTGGTTGCGGTAAAACGACGATCGCCCAATTGCTTGCGAAACATTTTGCCGCTGATTTTATTTCATTCTCAGCTGCAACCAGCGGCATTGTCGAAATAAAAAAATTCATGGCCGATGCGGATAAAAGAAAGAAAATGTATAACCGGGATACAATTTTATTTATTGATGAAATCCATCGTTTCAACAAAGCCCAGCAGGATGCGTTTTTACCCTATTTAGAGAAAGGAACGATAATTCTGATCGGCGCGACGACCGAAAATCCATCCTTCGAACTCAATTCGAGCCTGTTATCCCGTACCAAAGTGTATATGCTCAACCCGCTGTCAAATAACGACATTGTGAGCATTGTCAAACGCGCGTTAAGATCGGACAATGGTCTTGCCAGCAAATTTAAGATCCCGGATATGGCAGTTGATTTCATTGCCAATATATCGGATGGCGATGCACGGGTCGCGCTCAACGCCCTGGAACTCGCAAGTTTAGCCGCAAAAGATCAGTCGATCTCACTGGCGATCGTTGAAGATGTTGTCCAGAAGAAAGCCTTGAAATATGATAAGCAAGGTGAAGAGCATTATAATATTATTTCCGCATTACATAAATCGATGCGCGGATCAGATCCGGATGCGGCGCTTTACTGGCTTGCCCGAATGCTCGAAGCCGGCGAGGATCCGATGTATATTGCCCGTCGTCTGGTTCGCTTTTCGGTCGAGGATATCGGATCAGCTGATCCCAATGCGCTGGTCATTGCAATTGCCGCCCGCGATGCAATCGAGTTCATCGGTCGGCCCGAAGGTGATCTTGCTCTCGCTCATTGCGTCGTTTATCTGGCCAGAGCAGCTAAAAGCAACGAAATCTATGTTGCCTATGACAAAGCCCGGGAAGATGCCCTTAAAACCAATGCCGAACCAGTGCCGATGCATATTAGAAATGCTCCGACCAAATTGATGACCGAACTCGGCTATGGTAAGGGTTACAAATATGATCATGATTACCCAAATGCCAAAGCACCACAAGAATATTTTCCAGACTCGCTCAAGGACCGTAAATATCTGCGCAAAAAGGTAAAAAAGGATGAGTGAATCCTTTGATACTATAATTGTTGGTGCCGGACCGGCCGGCAGCGCCGCGGCTCTCACGCTGGCTGAAGAAGGGCTCTCGGTCTTGCTTATTGAAGAACATGATAAGATCGGTGTTCCAGTCGCATGCGCCGAAGGAATATCACGTTCAACGATCAGGGATTATCTTGAGATAAAACCTGAATGGATAAGCCGTCCATTAAAGGGTTCGATAATCCGGGGCCCGGATGACCAGGAATTTAAGATCGAATATCCTGGCTGCGGCTGGATCTTGAACCGCAAAGTATTTGATGCCGCCCTGGCCGGGATCGCGCAGACAAAAGGTGCGGTAGTAAAAACCAGTACTAAAGCAATAGGCATTGATGGTAATTGGGTCCTGGTTCGCGAAACTGGTAAAGAAAAAAAATATGGTTTTCGATATATTGTCGCGGCTGATGGCATTGCGTCCAGGGTCGGAACATGGTTTGGTATTGATACTCGCCTGTCAATGTACGAGATCGAGGTTTGCGCAGAATATTATATGGAAAATATCAAAGTCGATCCGGATTATACCGCGCTCATTGTCGGTGAAAATTACGCACCGGGAGGTTATGCCTGGATATTCCCAAAATCAATGAACTCAGCCAATGTTGGTCTTGGAATATCTCCTCGCAAGACCCGCCAGCGGGCAAAAGATTTTCTCGATCGATGGAGCAAAAAAGAATTCCCGGACGGCAAGATCGTCCAGCGCATTTTCGGCGGCGTACCGGCTAAGATCCTGAAAAGGTATTGCGGACGAAATTTCTTTCTGGTCGGCGATGCAGCGCGTCTTGCCGATCCGCTTACCGGTGCCGGGATCGCCAACGGAATAAAATCCGGCATACTTGCCGCCCGCAGCATAATCGCTGCTACCCGGGGGAAAAAGATCACGTATGAACAGGATATCAAAAGTCTGATCATTAATGAGATCCGATCTCATTTCCGGGTCCGGGATAAATATTTACATCTTACCGACCGTGAATTCCTTGAGATCTTCAGGATTGCTAAAGAATTTTTTCATGGCAAGACCGTAACGAATATCAACATCCAGGAAATAGTCCGGCATATATTATACGCTTCTCCAATGATCTTTCGCATCTATACCCTCATTAAACTCCGGCAAATTTTTGGGAATAAGAAACGCCGGCTCAATTAAGCCGGCGTTTACGATTTAAACATTCTTTTTAACGTGTTTTTTTAGTCTTAGATGATTTTGTATTTTTGTCGGTTTTTTTAAGTAAATCCTTGAATTTGGAATTAAGATTCTTTATTTTCTGAAGATCATCCTCACGCTGATCATTAACTCCATTTGAATCAGCGTCCTGAAAGCGATCTTTTTTATCATTATTCTTATCATCCTGATTGTTGATGATATTCTTATTGTCTTTATTGTCTTTGATTACCTCTTCGGTCTTTATTTTATTATCGTCATTATTATTAGATCTTGTGTTGTTATTTCTCACTACCGGTTGTACCGCGTACAGTAAACTGCCAAAAAAGAACAGGATCATGATCTTGTTCATGTTACCTCACATTATTATAAAAAAATCTACTTTCATGTCAATACGGAAAGAGCTTAACGAATATTCTTCGGTGCTCACCGGGGTCAAGCCAGATCCTTCGCTCCAATGTCCGGTATCCATATTTCCTGATCTCAATTATATACTCACCTGGTCTGATCGTGAGCGTGCGCGGTGCCTTACCTATATACTCCCCGTCACCGCTTTGAGCTTCGGTTATGAATATCTGGCCGTATTTAGGAGTGGTAATTATTCGCAACCTTGCCGGTTCCGGCTCTTCAATATAGATCTCAATGGTCTCGCGGCTGATAAGCGCGGCATCATCCTCAAGCATTGGTGGTTTTTCCGAAGAAGCAAGTATAATGATCGTCTCGACCCCTTCCGGACCACTGACAATGTAATCGAAATTTGCCTTTTCAGGCGGCAGCTGATAAGTACGGTTGGCCTTCACCCAGCCGTCGTCTTCATCAGGGGGGAAGAGACGGCTTTCCCTTCCCCCTACCTCAATACTATAAACGGCGACATAACAATCTTGATCGGTTCGGAAGGATATCCTTAAAGGCTCACCAGTCTGATAAATGCCGTCTTCATGATCCACCCATGCTTCGATAAGTGGTCCGTTGCTGATCGTCGTAAGCGCAAGCAATAATATTCCGAACATGATTACCTCGATTTTTCTCTATCTTTTTTTGATGGTATGTTATTTGGTGCGCGATCCCGTTCTTCGCGATTCTGAGGCACAGGCGTAGGCTTCTTTTCTTTTGTCGGCGGCTTGATGCTTTCATTGTCTTTATCCTGTTTTTCCCTTTCCATATTCTGGTTATTCGATTCATTCCGGTCGTCTTTCGGGCCTGGACGAACATCGCCTTTACTATCGTCGATATGGTCCTTTTCTCTTTTGATAATTCTTGGCTGTCCGTTGTCATCCGATTTATTGTCTTTTTCATTATCAAGATATTTGTCACTACTGTTTTTGTCGACCGTACGATTATCAAACTGGGTCGGCATTGTATTACGATCCTGCTCTTTCTTATAATTATCGTTCTTGATTGCATCGATGCGGTGCTCGGCATTCTTTACGTTGATTTCTTTCTTAACCTTATCAACATAATCGGTGCGCATTTTTTCAAGATTCCCGCTTTTGTGTTCCTGCTCAATGCGCTTGAACGCTTCCGGATCTTTTTCTTTTGACAATCTGATCACTTCACTTTCCTTGTATGGAATGTTGATCTCGCGCGGCGGTTTATCAGGCAGATTATATCCTCTTTCCCTGGCTTTATACCGCAATTCATGATAAGAATATGGCAGCTGATACCTTACCCAGCGTCCATATCGGGGTCGATACCACCAACCGCCATTTTCATACCACACAACATAATAGCCGGCATAGAAGAAATCCCAGTGGAAGTTATGTGCCCAGTGGCATCGATGCCAGTACCAATCCCACCACCAAGGATACCACCATACATAATGCACACAATAATACCCGTGCGGGTAATATACCCAGTGCCCATCGCTCCAGTAATAATCATCCCAGTATTCATCTTCCCAGTATTCACCCCGATCGTAATTATCATAATCATTGTAAATGAAATCCGCCGTGAAAGCGAAAACCGGTACTGCGATAAGGGCCAACAATATCAGGCGTTTCATTTTATCCTCCTTTTTATTAATGATCTTCTGATCCCGGATAATATCGACAAGGAATCAGTGAGTTGAACATGACAATAAAATAGTTGCATGTTAGGGCCTCACTACTAATTCCTGATTACCCGGGTCGATCTGATAGGCCCAATCAAAAACAACATAGTCCGGACCAAAACCGGTGATCCGTACTTTAGCAAAATGATTATCCCAAGTCCAGATAATATACGTGTGTCCGATTATGGCTTCAACAATGCCGGTATTTGACCAACCATGTTCGGGCGCATAGGTTACATCATCCAAAGACTCGGTATAACCAAAATCCTGTATTAATCCTCCTGGTCTTGCGATATAGAAAAAATAGGTTTCATAATAATCATCGTAGCCATAATAGAAATCACATGACGGGTGATTATATGGAATTGCCGAATAGTCGCTGAAATTCCATCCCGCGTAACTTGGATATTCAAGATAATCAAAGATCTCCTCATCATACCCCTCAGGTCTTGGAGTATCAAACACCAATTCATACGATAGATCGCTCTCATTGCCCTCTTGATCAAATGCGGCCACTGCGTAGAAATAGGTTTGCCCGTTTATCAATCCATAGTCAATGAAATAATCGAGGTTTGTTTCTCCGATCAGATAATAGGCGCCGCTCGGGGTCATACTGCGAAATATGCGATATCCAGCGAGATCCGGCTCGGTATTTTCATACCAGATCAACATGACTTCGGTATCACCAGTAATGGACCGTACTCCGCGGGGAACGGCTGGCGGTTCATCGTCAAATCCTTCATAACAACAGCCGGTAAAAATTAATATTGTTATCAGAGCTGAGAATATTAGAAAGATTTTCTTATTTTTCATTTTTCACCTCTGCCAATATAATAAGCAAGGTTCGTGCCAGAAGAAGTCTTGTAATTTAAAGAGATAAATTGATGTTAATGCATAAAAAAAGTAAAACCGCACAAATTATGTGCAGCTCGAAAAAATCGTTTAGCGCTGTGGGAGCGGCTTTCCAGCCGCGATTATATTATCGAGCCCAGGAGGGCTCTCCCACATCAACCGTTTCGCAAGAGAGGGGACTTATTTTTTTGTTGTCCGTTACATCTTTCCTTTAAATCACTGTAATCAAAAATTTCTGATCTTTTTCGGAAATTTTATAGATTCAACTCGACCGGATAGCTTATCTCTCCTAATGGTGTATTAATATATGCCTTTGCATTGATCTTGTATGATGCTTTTTTCAAACGTAATGCCTCGACCAGCACATCACCAATTTTGGAATATTCAAGCGTGATCGTCGTTGTGAAATTCTCGGATTTCCCGGCCGGGATCTTGATCCCTTTGCCGGTCGTGCCGGTAAACACATCCTTATTATTAACCAAAAACGTATAACTGAATTTATCAAGGGTTGCATCAATACTATTGGGATTAGTTGACTTAATATCAAAATCGAGCTTTAGATTCGAAAATGTAAAATCATAAGGATTTACTGACAGTAAATTGAATTTGCATTCCTTTATTGCCAGCCGTTCTTTGATCGCCGCGCAGGCGATGAATAATATTAATGGTAATAATATTAATTTTTTCATATCTTCACTATCTCCTATTTTCTTATTTCTTAAAGTCCTGATACCTGACTATCATAGGGAGCATCAACTATGAAACCCGCAGTTATCTTAAATTCTTTGCCGGCGGGAATAGTTATTTCCCAGGTAAAAATCTGCAAATTCCTGTCATCCTTGGTCGGCTTCGGATCAAGCTGAACATCGATCACTTTTAGATCGGGGTTCTGGCTTAACGGAATCTGATCGATTATCATGCATTTGATATCACGGCGATGAAAATTCTTCACAATACTTTCATATTGATATTCGTACTTGGTAACTTTTTTAACGAGCCCGCCTTTTGATACATGATATTTTTTCATCTTTCTTTCAACTTTGACCCGTTCATCAACACCAAAACTTATTTTAGTCTTTGCATCGGTAGCAATCGTATTAATATAAATACTGCCGGTCAAATCATCACCAACATAAGTATTGGCATCACCGGCAATGAAAAGATAATTGGATGTATTTTTGAATTCGCCTTGTGAATACGCCAATTCTCCATAACGCGGTACAATAAAATATTCGTAATCAGCGTCAAAGGTGTGCTCAACGATCTTTATTTTACGGTTTGGTTCGCCGCTCTTTATGCTATATCGACCGGGCAATGGATAAGTGATCGCAATACCGGTGTCCACTGGCTGGACATATTCCTCGTATCGATCCGCCACCTCAGCTTCGATTTCGGCCGGCGCGGCGGCGGCTCTCTTGGAGGCAAGCGGAGCAAGCCTTTCTCGATCTGGCTGATAAATATCAATATACCAGGGAGACGGCTCAACCGGTGTGCCGCCGAGAATGGGCTGCGCGGTCGAGAGAGCCAATCTCACATTATCCCAGTCCTCTCCGGTTCGTTGATTCACCTTGCCAAAATAGGCAAGATCTATTTTGCCAGTAGCAAGACGTCCCCGTAACTCATAATAAGTATGCCAGCTTCCGCCGTAAATAACATAAGTGATTTCGATCCGGTATTTCTTTGCACTTGATGCATGGGCATCAAAAATTATTGTCTTGCGATTCTGGGTAACAGCACGAATATCGCTTAGCTGTTTTTTAAAAGCATCAACCTGCTCTTTTAGATCCACCCGCTCACGCTCAATTTCAGCGATGCGGTTTTTAGCTTTTGTCATCTCCACTGTTAAAAACTGTAATCCCTGACGCCAGGCGGTTGGAGCAACTTTACCGGTAAACAATTCTTTCGATATCGTTTCCGGCACGCTGACCGATATTGATATTAAAAACTTCTGTTTGTCCTGCAGAACCATACCTTCATCGATCAATGCCCGATCCTTGATCAATAATTTCTTGATCTTATCTTCGATCGCCTTGACCTTGGGACTCACCACTTTCAAATATCCCTGTTTGACCATGACCTCACCAACGCGCAAGTCCTTTGACTTAATTCGTAGGGTCTGATCATCGATCGCACCCGGCAGATCTGAGATGAAAATATCCTGCGATCCATGAAATTCAATATCAACGATCCGGGTAACCAGCACGCGATCGCTATAAACTATTACTGAATCGATCCTTGATCTGATATCGCGAGTTTTCATCTGACCTCCATCGACAAATCTACACAATCAAAACAAAATGTCAAGCTGCTGCCGAACGATCAAGGAAGATTTCAAAACCAACCACAGGCGTGGCGCATTTTTCTTGACCGGGCGGGATTTCTGGCTATAATGAGCGGTTAAGGAGGTTTAATGAAACCGTTTCGCAATGAGCCGTACAATGATTTTAACAATCCAAAGATACGCCGGAAAATGGAAAAGGCGTTGGCGCAAGTTGAATATGAATTCGGCAAAGAATATGATCTCGTGATCGGCGGCAAGAGAGTGAAATGTGAAAAGAAATTATACTCTTATAATCCAGCCAAGAAAGATGAAGTTATCGGCATTTTCCAGAAAGCCGACGAACAAATCGCCGAACAAACCATGCAGGCTGCGCTCAAGGCCTTTGAAACCTGGCGCTACACTCCAGCCACAGTACGGGCAAATTATCTTTTCAAAATCGCCAATATAATGCGGCGGCGCCGCTTCGAATTGAATTCATGGATGGTTTTGGAAACCAGCAAGAACTGGCTCGAGGCGGATGCGGATACGGCTGAGGCAATAGATTTTTGCGATTATTACGGTCACGAGGTCTTGCGCTATGACCGGGGGCCGAAACTATTGCAACTAAAGGATGAAAGAGACGAGCAGCGCTATATACCGCTCGGCGTCGGTATCGTTATACCCCCGTGGAATTTTCCTTTGGCAATTCTGACTGGTATGACCACGGCTTCATTTGCGTGTGGTAATACGGTCATTCTCAAACCATCAAGCGATTCACCGGCAATCGCAGCTAAATTTATGGAAATGGTTGAAGAGGCAAAAGTGCCGGTCGGCGTCGTCAATTTCATGACCGGCTCAGGCGCCCTTGCCGGCGACTATCTGGTCCGCCATCCAAAAACCCGTTTCATCGCTTTTACCGGTTCAAAATCGGTCGGGCTTCATATAATTGAGCACGCTGCCAAAACCGTGCCCGGACAGATCTGGATCAAGCGGGTGGTCGCGGAAATGGGCGGGAAAGACCTTATTATTGTCGATTCTGAAGCCAACATTGACAGTGCTGTGACCGACGCGCGGGTTTCTGCTTTTGGTTTTCAGGGCCAAAAATGCTCGGCCTGTTCCCGGCTTATACTCGATGAAAAAATCTATGATAAATTCATGAAGAAGTTAATACCAACAGTTGAAGCGATCACGGTCGGACCACCAAAAGATCATGGCAATTATATGGGAGCTGTGATCAACGAATCAGCGTATAAGTCAATGCTCGAATATATCGAGATCGGAAAATCCGAAGGCAAACTTGTCTGCGGCGGCAAGCCGGCCGAAGGTAACGGCTGGTTCATCCGCCCGACCGTTTTCACTGATATCGGCCCCAAAACCAGGATATTTCAGGAAGAGATCTTTGGTCCGGTACTGGCGGTAACGCGTGCCCGTAATTTTGAACACGCAATTGAACTTGCCAATGATTCCGAATATGGATTGACCGGTGCGGTTTATACCAAGAACCGACAAAAGATCGAAAAAGCGAAAAATGAAGTTTTTGTCGGAAATCTCTATATCAATCGCAAATGCACTGGTGCCATGGTCGCGGCCCATCCATTCGGCGGATTTAATATGTCGGGCACAGATTCCAAAGCCGGCGGCCCGGATTACCTTGGGCTATTCACCCAAGCCAAAGCGATCGCTGAATATGTGGCCGCGAGAAAAACTAAAAAGCCGGCAAAAAAAAGACGGGGATAATTGAAGAACATGACAACCGAGTATATATTCAAGAGCGTAACCAAGCGAAAAATAAGATTCATTGACCTGTGGTTTTCGGATATTCTGGGTTCAGTAAAAAATGTGACAATCCCGGCCAGCGCCCTAAAAAAAGCACTGAAAGATGGAATATGGTTTGACGGTTCATCAGTCGAAGGTTTTGGCCGGATTTTTGAAAGCGATATGTACCTTGTTCCGGATCCGGAAACGTTTGCGGTCATTCCCTGGGGTGAAGATAGAACCGCCCGGTTCATCTGTGATGTATTTGCTCCTGATCATAAACCCGCCAAGGTAGACCCGCGTTCCACGCTGCGTAACAATCTGCAGTTGCTGCAAAAGAACAAAATGGATCTTTATGTCGGCGCCGAACTTGAATTCTACCTATTCCGCCGCGATGGCGACCGGGTCGTCCCGTTGCCCCATGACCGGGTCGGATATTTTGACCTGGGCGGCGATCTTGCGCTAAAAATCAGGAAGGAGATGTGTAAGCGCCTGCAGGATTTCGGGATTGAGATTGAAGCCGGGCATCACGAAGTCGGCCGTGGTCAGCATGAGATCGATCTTCTCTATACCGACGCATTGAGAATGGCTGATAATATTCTGACCGCTCGCATGGTAATCAAAAAAGTGGCTGAAGACCACAATCTTTATGCTACCTTCATGCCCAAACCGATATTCGGTGCGGCCGGTAACGGAATGCATATACATCAAAGTATTTTCAAAGGCAATCGCAATCAGTTTGCTGATCAAAAAGATGCCTACGGGCTTTCTCAACTCGCCTACTATTATCTTGCCGGTCTGCTCAACCATGTACGCGAGATCAGCGCCCTGATATCCCCGCTGGTCAATTCTTATAAAAGACTTGTATCCGGATTTGAGGCCCCGGTTTACATATGCTGGGGACGCATGAACCGGTCGGCACTGGTTCGGGTGCCGAGAATCAGTAAGGATAATCTAAACAGCACACGGCTTGAACTGCGCTCCTGTGATCCATCGGCGAATCCATATCTAATTTTTGCTGCGATTCTTCGAGCCGGGATTGAGGGGATAAATAACAAATCAAAATATCCCAAGCCAGTTGAAGAGAACGTTTATAAGCTCGAAACAAACATACTAAAGGATAAAGGCATTGATTTGCTGCCACGATCGTTATGGGAAGCCCTTGAATATTACCGGCAAAGCAAGCTTGCCCGTCTCGCTCTGGGCGACGATCTGTTTCTTCGTTATTATGATGTAAAAATGAAGGAATGGGATGAATACGCGATCCAGGTCACGAAATGGGAGCATGATAAATATTTAGAACTATACTAACAAGAAAACGGTTATTGGCTACAAAGCATGGGAAAGCAACTTTACAATAAAATACTAATTTCTAAATTCGAAATCCTAAACAAATTCCAAATTTTATTTTCCTAAACGTTTGGGATTTTCCGCCCCCTCCACAGGCCGGCAAGCTAAGCGGATCAGCCTTTGGCTGAGGTTATTAGATATTGTTTACCCCGTTTAAATAATATATATTAAGAGGGGATATTCCCAATAAGGGTAATAGCTGTTTGTTTATGCATAAGCTTTAATTTTTTATTTTGTATTTAATGGGGTTTAGAATTTAGTGCTTCGGATTTAGAATTTTAGAAATAAATTCTTATCGACTGAGCATCGCTACTTTTTGAACACTAACCCTTTTCCGAATCGATTATAAGATACAATTTCTTCTAGTTTCTTCCGCGGTCTCGGTTTGATCCCTCCGATTCCCTGTTCATTCGAAGCGGTCTCCGGATAGCCCATTACCAACATTGATCCAATGCGGTATTGATTCGGGATTTTCAGCAGTTTCTTCAAATACTTTTCATTGAACCAACCAACAAAACAAGTCCCAATGCCGAGTTCGGTTGCGGTCAAAGCCATATGAGTCATGGCAATCGAAAAATCGATCAGATAATTTTCATGACCAAAAAGCTCGCCGAGATAATGAGTTACTGCTTTGAAGTATAAACCGACAATGACTACCGGTGCTCTATTCAACCAGGTAATAAGCCGCTTCGAACCCATTGGCAAATGCTCAGGAATCAGATCTTTGAGCTCTTGATCATCAACCACGATAAAATGCCAGGCCTGACGATTGCTTGAAGACGGTGCCAGCCG
>Ga0154645_1165_pt1 | contig 11746 bp, 10 predicted proteins | sample Rifle2008BG13ft_FD_116074 | JGI IMG/M metagenome (GOLD analysis project Ga0154645, IMG submission 116074) | candidate division WOR-3 bacterium RBG_13_43_14
GACTCTAAATGAATACCGCAAGCGTATTGAAAAGGATGCTGCCCTGGAGCGCAGATTTGCACCGGTTTTTGTTGGTGAGCCGAGCGTCGAGGATACAATCGAGATACTCAAAGGTTTACGCAGCCGTTATGAATCGCATCACGGTGTTGTTATCGATGATAATGCGCTGGTCGCAGCGGCAAGGTTGTCGGAACGGTATTTGACCGAAAGACAATTACCGGATAAGGCGATCGACCTGATCGATGAGGCATGTGCCCGGGCGCGCATCGAAGTTTATTCCATGCCGGACGATCTCAAGGAAATGGAAAGGCAGCTTGAGGCTTATAACCGTGAAGGCAAAGAGGCGGTTGATAAGCGCAATTATGAAAAAGCAGCCGAGCTTCGGGATGCAGCCGAAAAATTGCAGAAAGATTATCGACGGAAAAAGAATGAATGGATGAAGCAGCGTGGTATATGCGACAAGGTCACCGAAGACGATATTGCCCATATCATCGCTTCCTGGACCGGCATACCGGTTTCAAGAATGCTTGAATCGGAAATGGATAAGCTGTTGAACATGGAAGAACGCATACATGAAAGGTTGATCGATCAACAGGACGCAGTGATTGCGGTAAGCGATGCGATACGCCGAGCACGGGCCGGGTTGAAAGACCCCAAACGTCCGATCGGTTCATTCATATTCCTGGGCCCGACCGGCGTTGGTAAAACCGAGCTTGCCAAGGCACTCGCTGAATTCTTATTCGATACTGAAGAAGCGATCGTTCGTATCGATATGAGCGAATATCAGGAGAAGCATACTGTATCCAGATTGATCGGCGCACCGCCCGGTTATATTGGTTTTGAAGAAGGCGGACAGTTGACCGAGGCCGTGCGGCGGCGACCTTATCGAGTGATCTTATTTGATGAATTTGAAAAGGCTCATCCAGAAGTATTCAATGTCATGCTCCAACTACTTGATGATGGGCGGTTGACCGATGGACAAGGCCGCACCGTTGATTTCAAGAACACGATCGTGATCATGACCTCGAATTTGGGCAGTGAGATAATAATCGATTCATTGAAAAATGGTAAAAACGATTTTGAAAAGGTCGGGCAGGATGTTTATCAAATACTGCAGCGCAGCGTCAAGCCTGAATTCTTGAACCGTATCGACGAAGTGATAATATTCAAGGCTTTAAGCTATGATGAAATCAAAGGTATTGTGGAATTGGAATTGAGGAAAGTGATCAAGAATGTAAAAGAATTCGGATTTGATATTCAGTTTTCCGACGCGGCCAAGGATTTTATCGGCCATGAGGGATTTGATCCGGTTTATGGTGCGCGGCCTCTACGCCGGGCAATACAGCGTTTGATCGAAAACCCGCTTTCCAAAAATATCATCAGCGGCAAATTCAAAAAGGACAGTGCGATCAATGTGGATATTGAAAAAGGTGAAATAATATTTCGTTAGAATTTTGAGGAAGTGATTGACATTCTGACATATAATTAAATGAACAAGACTATGAAAATATCACGAGCAAGAGCTGTCAAAATGTCAAGCACCGTCCCCATCGAGTGGCTTTTAAAGGGTGATGTATCGATTCAGCATCAAGTACATCGGGACCTACTACGCTCAGATGCAAAAATCCTGCTGAAATTACAGAATAAGATCGCGAAGCAGGGATGGGGCGCGAGATTTTTATCCAAACAAAGAGCAGATGGTCATTGGGGTCGTGGTTTTTATCAGCCCAAATGGACATCCACCCATTACACATTGCTTGATTTGAAAAACATCGGTTTGCCATCTACGAATGAACAGGCAAGGAAAAGCACTTGTATGATATTCGATCAGGCGATCGGACCGGATGGCGGTATTAATTATTCGAACACGCCGGCAACCCGGCGCCGGGGCAGCGATTTATGTATCGATGGTATGGTGTTGAATATTGCATCATATTTCAGGGTTATGCATGCGCAGTTAAAAGTCATAATAAACCTATTGCTTTCCAAACAGATGAAAGACGGTGGCTGGAATTGTGCTTGGCATTATGGTGCAGTTCACAGCTCCCTGCATACAACGATAAGTGTTTTAGAGGGATTTCTTGAATATAGAAATACTGGAAGCAATTATCAAATAGAGAATATTTTAAAGGCGGAAAAGAAAGCAGTTGAATTTATTCTAAAGCATTACTTATGCAAATCACATCGAACTGGAGAGATAATTGATGCAAAAATGCTAATGCTTTCATATCCGTCCAGATGGCGCTATGACGTTTTAAGGGCATTGGATTATCTCCAGTTCGCCGAGATCAAATTCGACGCAAGAATGAGATTCGCGCTTGAAGTAATCCTGAAAAAGCAAGCGCAAAACGGAAAATGGCCCTTGCAGATGAAGCACACGGGCGCTGTTCATTTTGATATGGAAAAGATCGGGCAATCAAGCCGTTGGAATACGCTTAGAGTGCTGAGAGTCATGCAATTCTATTCAGATATCAATGCAGTTTAAAAAATTACTTGAATATTCTAAAAGACTGAAATCAGAAGCTTCACGCAATGCTAAAATCGAAATTATTACCCAGTTTTTGAACGGTCTTGGGTCAAAAGAAGCTGATAGCGGCGTTCACTTTATTGCCGGTCATTTGCCTCAAGGTAAGATCAATATTGGCTGGAAATATCTGTCTGAATTATTAAAGCTACCGAGTAAATCCGGAAAATCATTAGTTTTGAACGATATACATATTTCTATGGATAAAGTCAGTAAGGCAAGCGGTAAAAAGAAAATTGAGATATTAAAACCAATATTTGAACTCCTGAACAATGAGGAACGAAAATATTTGATATCCTTGATCTTTAGTGAAGCTCAACAAGGAGCTGGCGAACTTATTGTTAAAACGGCAATTGCACGATATTTCGATATAAATGATGATGAAATTGAACAATTATATTTACATAATCCTGATCTTGGTAGTTTATTTGCTCAACTCAAAGTCCAAGGTAAAAGCGCAATCGAGCAGATAAGTATACAACTTTTTAAGCCGGTAAAACCAATGCTTGCTCAAGTTTCTGAATCGATCGAAGAAGTGATTAGAGAACTAGATCAGGCGGCAGTTGAATACAAGCTCGACGGGGTGAGGATACAGGTGCATCGTAATGAGGATGAAGTGCGCATTTTTTCTCGTAATCTTAAGGACATGACAATACATTTTCCGGATCTCGTAAGCTTAATAAAAGAAATTCCAGCGAAACGATTTATCTTGGATGGCGAAGCAATTGCCCTGGATGAGCACCACAAAATAGTACCTTTTCAAATACTTGCCAGGCGTACAACCCGTAAAAGGGATATTGAGAGAACAATGGAGGATATACCCGTTTTCCCACAATATTTTGATATAATTTTTATCGATGATCAGGATCTTACTTCTCTTTCTTATGAGGATCGATACCGCGCGCTTAATGATCTTATTAAGGATAAAGCTCATCTTGCAGCCCGTACTTTGCCAGTTAACCCAGCCGTAGCAAGACAATTCTTTGATCAATCTATACAATCGGGTAATGAGGGTATTGTTATTAAATCACTGGATTCATCATACCGACCGGGTAAACGTGGCAAACACTGGTTCAAAATAAAAAGGGTAAATACGATTGATTGCGTGATCCTAGCGGCCGAGTGGGGCTATGGTCGCCGTACGGGCTGGCTTTCTAATCTCCATCTGGGTATCTATGATGAAACCAAGACTAAATTCCTTATGGTCGGCAAAACCTTTAAAGGCTTAACTGACAATATGCTAAAATGGCTTACTGAAAATCTGCCCAGGATTGCGGTGCATAAAGACCGCTGGACAGTTTATGTAAAACCGCAGGTTGTGGTCGAAATAGCTTATAATGATGTACTGAAGAGCCCGAGATACGATTCTGGGGTCGCGCTTCGTTTTGCTCGCGTAAAGCGAATTCGCGAAGACAAAAATTCAACCGAGATAAATACGATACTGGATATAGTAAACGCTTAGAGTAAGCACTAAGCAGTAGGCAGTAAAAAATAAAGTCCAAAATAAAATTACTTTCATTCGACTTTTATAAATTTCTTAAAACAAGCTTTGCTTTCGTTCTCGATTTTCACGAAATAGGCTCCTGGAGCAAGTTCACAAATGCTAAGTTGATGATCTTCGGATCCATTTATACAACAGGTTTTAAGCTTTTTGCCAGTGATATCATAAATGACAATTTTAAGATCCGTTTTGATGGTCCGCCCAATCTGAAGATTCAAACAATTTTTGCAAGGATTAGGATTGAGTACAAATTCTTTTTCAAATAAATTTTCTTTATTCTCGGTAATATCAAGGTAAGGTGTTTTTTCAAAATAGACATCATGATTATAAGGATAACTTACACAATGAGCCCAGAGTAGAAGTAAATCATTGTCTTCAGTGAAAAAATGAGGTTGGGTATTATTGGTCGCATCCGCCGTGAGCTGTTCCTGAGGTTCCCAGTTGACCGCGTCATACGATCTGCGACGCCATAGATTATAAGCGGGTGCTTGATAGGTGGCATAATAAACCATATAAGCCCCATCCGGCATTTGATTTGCAAAAGGATCATGGGAATTACCCTGGAATGTGAGTTGAATCTCACTGCTCCAGTTTACCCGATCGGTTGAGGTTCTTACAAAGACCTCATACTGACCACCGCCGATATTTCGATGATAGGTATACAAATAAGTGCTATTAGTGTGTTTCATAACCCGAGGACGATAGCCGCTAGTACCAACCAGTGTTCGGAGCGTATCCCATTCTTCGTTATATGGTTTATGGGCAATATAAGCGCCGCTGGGTCCGCGATAGCTCATGGTCAGCGAGCTGTCCGGTTCAAGAATAACATTAGGGTCATAATACATAGTGCTGGTTATCCACCCAAGATTGATGCGCCCTTGCCGGTTCCAGGCAAGACCATCAAGGGAATAAGCCGCATAGATTCCGTACTGACCGTCCTCATTGGATGCATACCATAGCCATATCGTATCGCCAGGCATTTGTACATAACTTAAAGTTGCCTGATCACCGGTTTCGACAATGATCGGTTGCACTGCTGTCCAGTTATTGCCGCCATCGGTTGAGAAAGTTACATAAAGATCGCCTGACGCCCAGTCAGGATTACGGCAAAAAACCACCATTAAACGGGTGTCGTGAAGTCGCGCGATCCATCCTTCATAATCATTTCCCGGACCGCCGGATACCACAACCGGCGCAGCATGGGTCAAGTGCAAACCAATCATAAACAATAACCAAGTAATTGAATGATATGTTAGACGCATAAAACCTCCTTTATAATTGTATCAAAAAAATATTGTATGGCAACAATTAATTCAAGTTATTGCACATTGACAAAATGTTGGTTTTATTTAGTATTATGATACAATAAAATTGAAGGAGGTAGGGGTTATGGATTTCTCAAAAAAACCTATGGTGGAGATAATATATCGTCAATCGCGTATCGCCAAGGCTTTAGGGCAACCAGCGAAGTATTCAATTATAGATTTTCTTTTAAATTCAGGACCTACATCTCTTGATCGTCTTTCTAAAGCTATTCATCGTTCGAAAACTACTACATGTTATCACCTGTCGAAATTGAAAAGTCTTGAACTAGTGCGCTATGAGACAAAAACAAGTGGCGTTATTTACTGGATAAAATACGAACCGGAACTTCGTGGTATCATACAAGCTCTGGAATCATATATCAAACGTGCGATGAAAAACATTGGTAGTGAAACCTAGCTAATTTGAGCATTCTAACATGTTAGAATGTTAGCATGTTATAATGATAAAATAATATGGAGGAGGTCCAATGGGAGATGAATCATTATTTGATCGGGTGGCGCGGTTTCATGACTACGAACAAGAAAATTATGCTATGATGTTTTTTAATACAAAAATAAATCCCGTTAGAGAACTCCGTCCTCTAACGGGAATGCGCGACGGCGGTATTAAACCGCCGTCTGCTTTATACGGAAATAACAACCGATTAAAATCGGTGGTTTTCTCTAACGGGATAAATAGCCCGATCGGAAGAATAATCCTGGTCTGGCAGCGTGAAAAAACAACAAAACTAATACGGTTGATATTGCCTTCGGAACGGTTTTTATTATCTACGCATCGCTATACGCGTGGCAAGGACCGTTCTATTGATCAGTTGATCAATGCAATACACGGCTATTTTGATGGATCCCGGAAAAGATTGCCGCTTGATCGGCTTGACTGGTCGGTTTGCTCGACTTTTCAGCAAAAGGTTTTGAAGCACGAGTGGCTGATCCCGTACGGAAAAGTCAGCAGTTATCAAAATCTGGCTGGGAGCGTCAGGGATACTCGCTGCCGCCGCGCGGTTGGTTCGGCCCTGGCCCGTAATCCATTTCCAATTATTATTCCGTGTCATCGTACTGTGCGCAGTGATCTCAGTCTGGGTGGTTATCGAGGGGGATTGAAATTAAAACGATGGCTGCTTGAACATGAAGGCGTAGAATTTGATGCAAGCGCCAGAATATTAAAAAAATTTTTCCGTGATTGAGTTAATCGGGATACTTGATTATTCTATTTTAAATTCCCAGCTGCAATAAAAGTCATCCGGATGTGCATCTGGGGGACAACACAAACAGGTTGTTTTTATGCGTGGGTCGATCGTTTTGGCAAAATTGCTGTATTCAACGATACCGACCGGTTTACAGGGAAAATCGGGTAAATTTCTTCTTTTCCTTGATTCCTGGACGCGACAATTCAGCATTCTGAACACACATCGATTATCCGTGACCTCAAGTATTTTCTGGACATTGATATACGCATATAATCTGAATTTCAAAGCCTGGATCAGCGCCGGTATACCGCTGTTCGGTCTAATCTGCAAACGTTGCATGATGCGTTTAGCTTCGATCTGGGTGAATTGTTCCCAGGCATTCCGATCGAGTTCGATTGCCGTATCGATGCCGAATTTTTTTTCGGTTTCAAGAAACCAGAGGCCGTCGTGCGCAATCCAATTCTTGGCCGCATCCTGAAGTAAAAGTAGTAATTGTTCTTTTGATATATCTTTTGGTTCAAGCATTTTACGTCCCGCCACTCTTGGTATAAAATATTTTTTTATGATGTTCCCTTATTTTTATCAGTCCCTTACCCTGCATGTCATGAAGCTTTGCGTTCAGTGTTCTTTTGCTCAGGCCGGTAATCTTTATGATATCCTGTATTGTCAAAGGTCGCCGGTAAACAGCATTCAGAATAAGATCATATTGTTTTAAAACCGCATCGATCGGCGCACGGAGCTTGAAATCAGCAATGATCTCGCAGCGTTTACCGAAAATCCTGCGAATACGGATTATTTCTTCACGACTCAAGGGTAGGGCATAACTTTCCGAAGGCGGTCGGACTACGGTGTTGAGTTGTATCCGATCCGGATTAATACGGTCGATTATTTTTTTTAGTTTACGGATTTCATCAAGCTGGTCATTATAACCCTTTATCAGCATTATTTCAAGCCAGATCTTTCCTGAATATGTCCGGCGAAATTTTATCATGCCATTTATGATCCGGCTCAGGTTTAGCCGGGGATTGGGACGGTGTATGCGTATAAAAACCGATTCGGTCGCAGCGCACAAGGTTGGCAATACGACATCGGCCCGGGCTAGATCTTTTTGCACGCTGGGCAGGTGTAATAATGAACCATTCGTGATCACCGCGATCGGAATTTTAGTAATTTTTTTTATCTCGGTTATTAAATACCCTAAACGCCGATGCAAGGTCGGTTCACCGGATCCGGAAAAGGTCAGAAAATCGATCCGCTTTTTTTGGGCAATTGTTTTTCTTATTTCTATAAGGACATCATCGACCGGAGTATAATTACGGCGTTGAGCAGAAAGACAGATGGTCGAACCTACCTGGCAATATATGCAGTTAAAAGAACAAGTTTTACTTTTTATTATATCTATACCCAGCGAAGATTGTAAACGCCGGGACGGGACCGGTCCGTAAATATATTTTCGGGGCATCAAGTTTTTAGGAAGATTTTAGTTTCGCGATACGATTCGTTGAATCAATGACCGCGATCTTCGGAGTTATTTTTTGTTTTTGTTCGATGGGAATGAACATGTATGACAGTATGCACAATTTATCTCCCGGCTTTCCTTTATGAGCGGCTGGTCCATACAGTATGAATTTGCCCGATCCGCGTTTTTCCGGGATCACATAGGTCTCGAATCTTTCGCCGTTATTGTAGTTAAGAACCTGTACTTTTTCATCAGGCAGTAAACCGACCGCATCCATGATCTTGCGGTCGATACCCATGCTTCCTTTATAATGCAGTCGCGTGCTTGTGATCCGGGCTTCAGTTATTTTTGACTTCAATACTTCTATATATGGTGATATCGTTTTATATTGTTTTGTCCAGTCCCTTATCAATGATCGGTGACTGGCGAATTCTATTTTCGGCAGGTTTTTTAAAGGGGCAAAACGGGCGGCATCACAATCTGATCCCGGTTTCAATCGGGTACTTACGGCAGTCAATTCATAGCCGATAAGAAGAACATTGCCATAGATTCGGGTTGGTTCGAGATAGGCACCGATCAATTTCTTGATTGAACCATTAACTCCGGTTTCTTCATACAATTCCCTGATTACTGCATGCTCCGGTGTTTCCTTCTGTTCGATGAATCCCGAAGGTAATGCCCAGGTGCCCTGGCATGGTTCGACACCACGTTTTACCAGTAATACCTCATTACGATCGTTGACCACAAGCGCGGCGACCGCGGGAAGCGGATTTCCATAATATACCCATTTACAGTTGGTGCATTGCATGTAAACGTTACCGGCATCCGGTAATTTTGTGAGCTTGGATCGGCAGATCGGACAAAATTTCAATTTTTCCATTCATTACATTATATTTAAGAAAAGACGAAAATCAACACTAAAATTTCCGAGAAAGCAAAAAATCATCAATACGTTAATATTGACATGAACATATTTTTTTGATAATGTCTAAACATAAAAATGCAGAGACCAGGGATGATTTTTGATATAAAAAAGTACACCATTCATGATGGCCCAGGAATCAGGACCACAATATTTTTAAAGGGATGTCCATTACACTGTCAATGGTGCCAGAATCCCGAGAGCATGAGTTTTAGACCCGAAAGGCTCGACCGGCCAAGCCGGCATTTCTATGTTAACTCACCGTGGGTCACGGATCGCATGACGATTGGCAAATTGATATCAGTGAATCGGATAATAGACGAAATAATGAAAGATACGGTTTTCTACAAGGCATCAGGTGGCGGTATAACAATATCCGGGGGCGAACCGCTCGCTCAGATCGATTTTGTGGATTCATTGCTCAAGGTCTGTAAAAAAAACCGGCTGCACACGGTTATTGACACTTCTGGCTATGCTGATTGGGCGTGTTTCGAGAAAATCCGCAGACAAACCGATCTCTTTTTGTACGATATGAAGATTTTTGATCGAAAAGCACATATCAAATATACCGGAGTCGATAATACAATTATCTTTGAGAATCTGGAAAAGCTCATTGCAACCCGTGCTAAAATAGCAATTCGGTTTCCTTTGATCCCACAAGTAACCGATGCAGTCGCAAATATGCGAGCGATCGGGAATTTTTTGAGCAAGAACAAGATCAGGGAAATAGATATTTTACCCTTTAACTTCCTTTGTTATGAGAAATACAATCGCATTGGAAAACGATATCCTTTTAGATCCAGCCGAACCACAAGGTCTCGCATCGAAAGTACGGTTAAGGAATTTTCAAAATCAGGATTGTCGGCAAAGATCGAAGGATGGGCATGAATAATCGGATTAAAAAGCTGCGCGCCAGAAGTTTAAAAGCTAAGCCAATGATCTCGCCCGAAAGAGCCGTTTTGGTTACTGATTTTTATCGGCGTGAAATAGCTAGGCATTCAAAGCCAGTTGAGCGCGCCCTAACGTTCAGATATATACTGATGAACAAAAAAATATACATTGATCCGGATGAACTGATCGTTGGTGAACGGGGACCATCGCCGAAAGCAACTCCTACCTATCCGGAAGTCTGCATACATAGTTTAAAGGATTTGGATATTCTTAATTCAAGAAAAAAAGTTTTCTTTAAGGTAAGCGCAGAAACGAGAAAGATATACAAAGAACAGATAATACCGTTCTGGCACGGTCGCTCAATGCGGGATCGTATATTCAGAGAAATGGACTTAAAATGGCTGGATGCTTACAACGCTGGAGTTTTCACTGAATTCATGGAACAGCGGACACCCGGTCATACGGTACTTGATGATAAGATTTATCATTATGGATTTTTCGATTTTAAAGAGCATATATTGAAGAAAATAGATGAATTGGATTTTTATAATGATAATGAAGTATTAGCCAAGCGCGAGGAGCTGACCGCGATGGCGATCGCAGTCGATGCGCTGACCGATTTCTCGGTTCGGCATGCGGTGATTTTAAGAAAATTAAGCCGATCGGCGGTCAATCCCGAGCGCCGCCAAGAACTTCGGCAAATGGCAGAAATATGTGAAAGGGTGCCGGCCCATAGACCAAATACCTTCTGGGAAGCACTGCAGTATTATTGGCTCGTTCATCTTGGCGTTATTACTGAATTCAATACCTGGGATTCATTCAATCCCGGTCGTCTTGATCAGCATCTTTATCCTTTTTACAAGCGCGATATCAAAAGAGGTATATTGACCCGGGAAAAAGCCCGCGAGTTGCTCCAGTCATTCTGGATAAAATTCAATAATCAACCGGCTCCGCCAAAAGTGGGGGTGACCGCTCAAGAAAGCAATACCTATACTGATTTCTGCTTGATAAATCTTGGCGGTTTGAAACCCAATGGTTCGAACGCAGTCAATGAACTCTCTTATTTGATCCTGGATGTTATTGAGGAAATGCGTCTTTTACAGCCAAGCTCAATGGTGCAGATCAGCCGGAAGACCCCGGATGATTTTCTGAAAAGAGCCTTGAGGATCGTTAAGACCGGATTCGGTCAGCCGTCGATATTCAATACCGAAACGATCATAAATGAATTAAGGCGCCAGGGCAAGTCGCTTATCGATTCACGTAACGGGGGCGCGAGTGGCTGTGTTGAATCCGGTGCCTTTGGCAAGGAAAGCTATATACTTACCGGCTATTTCAATCTGGTAAAAGTGCTTGAGCTCACCTTGAATAACGGATTTGATCCGTTGAAAAAGAAATGCATCGGTATTCCAACCGGTGATCCGCGTAAATTTAAGAATCATGCGCAACTTGTCCGGGCATTTCAGCGCCAACTCGATCATTTTACTGATATTAAGATCAAGGGCAATATGATTATTGAGCGATTATACGCCCGGTATTTACCGGCACCGTTCCTCTCGATATTAATAAATGACTGCATTAAAAAGGGCAAGGATTACCATAATGGCGGTGCTCGATACAATTCGTCTTATATTCAGGGCGTCGGTATTGGCAGTATTACTGATTGTCTGACCTCGATCAAGTATAATATTTTTGACCGTAAACGGATATCGATGCGGGGCTTGCTTAAAGCTATAAAAAATGATTTTCGCAAAGCGGCAAAGCTACAGGCAGTTTTAATCGATGAGACGCCAAAATACGGCAATGATGATGATTATGCTGATATGGAAGCGGTAAAGGTATTCGAAATATTCTTCACCGCCGTCGATGGTCGACCGAATACCAAGGGCGGACATTTTCGTATCAATCTTCTGCCCACGACCGTCCACGTATATTTCGGT
>Ga0154645_1086_pt1 | contig 11542 bp, 12 predicted proteins | sample Rifle2008BG13ft_FD_116074 | JGI IMG/M metagenome (GOLD analysis project Ga0154645, IMG submission 116074) | candidate division WOR-3 bacterium RBG_13_43_14
TGGTTGGTATATGTGGGGTGGTAACTCCGAGCACAATAAATAAAATTTATTTTCAATAAATTTTGAATCCTAAATCCGAAGCACGAAATTCTAAACAATTTCTAATTTTCAAAAACCTAAATTCCAAATGTTTGGAGTATTAGGATTTAGTATTTGGAATTTGTTTAGGACTTCGAATTTAGTATTTAGTGCTTTATTTATTATCTCCCTTGCCCCTTTTCCCCTCGTCACCTCTGCTTTTTGTTAAGACCAGTTGACTTTGTCCGTAATATAATTAGAATTTCTCAAGGAGGAACAATGCAAAAAATATTGATTGCAGTTATTGTCACACTTACTATGGCAAGCGCGGTCGATCTGAGCGGTCGTATCGGCATGGGCCTTGGTTTTACCCCTGACATATATGACACCGGCGGCTTTTTTGGTCTGGGGCTCGGTTCGGTTGATATTGCCGTAACCAGACTAGGCTTAAATTCAAAATGGTCAGTAGAGCCGATCGCCCAGTTAACGCTTGACGGCAATGGCTCTTCGGGTGTTTATTTCGCCCTCTCCGGTCTTGGCAACATGCTGCTCAAGGGGCACAGCAAGACTAATGTTTACGGCAAGATCGGTCTCGGTTTCATGGTCGATACTCATGGCGCCGAAACCATGTTCGGGTTTAATCTGCCCCTCGGTTTCGGACTTGAACATTTCATTAATAATCATTTTTCGATCAATCTTGCGGCTCTGTCCGGATTCGCTTTTGTTTCGAATCCCGGCGGAGTTGACGGTTCTTATTATTCGGTCAGATTCGGTAATGAAAAACCGTTCGCAATTTATCTACTCTGGTATTATTAAAAATTCATCGGGGCTTGTCTCGTATTGACAAGCCCCGTTCCACAAAACATTGAAAAAAAAATATCAGTATTTTGATCATACCGCCGATCTGGGCATTGAAATCTACGGCGATAATCTTAAAACTCTATTTGAAAACGCCGGGCATGCGATATTCGAAACCCAGATCATTGGCGATATCAAAGCGACCCGGGAACAAATGATCGAATTGGAAACCGAAACGCTCGATGATCTGTTGATCGACTGGTGCCGCGAATTGCTGTATTTATTTTCTGTTCACCAATTCATACCGTGCGATTATTCGATCGACATCAATGACTACCAGCTCTGCGCCCGGGTCAAAGGCGAAAAATACGATCAAACCCGGCATAAAATACGCATGGAGATCAAGAATATAACCTATCATAATTTTAAGATCGATTTTAATGAAAATGAATACAAAGCCACTATCGTTTTCGATGTGTAGTCGCGGCTGATCAATATATGCGAAAACAAAACCGTATATTCTTTGGCATCTCAACATTTCAAGCGCTGGCAATGTTCCGGCGCGGTTTGTTCTACAGTTATCTGTCCATATATCTGCGCTATTTTCTTGGCTTAAGCGTTACTGAAACAACTTTCTTTGCTACCTTCCCGATGATATTGAATGTCATTTTTCAGATGTTCGTCTGGGGCGTGCTCAGCGACAAATACCAGAAGCGCCGTACTTTCATAATCATGGGTGAGATCTTTGCCGCGATCTCGACTTTTTTCGTCTGGTTGATCCATACTTTCCCCGGAAATAAAACCGCTGCCGGGTATGTGATCATTATCGGTCTTTCATTCGTAGAAATATTCTGGTCAATGTCCAATGTCGGCTGGACTGCGATCATATCCGATTTCTATCCCGAGGAAACCCGCACCGGTATTCAGGGAAGGCTCGCCATGGTCGGCGCGATCGGACGTATCATCGGCGTCTGGATCGGCGGCGTTGCCTATGATGGTTTATCAAGATATTATGAAGGATGGGGATTTGATAAAGGAATTCTTTTTTTCATTGCCTCCGGTATCATGCTTGCCTCAACCATACCAATGTTCTTTATGCCTGAAGGCGGCATCATGGCCGGCGCCGGCTCAAAAACCGTTGACCGGTCCATTATCACTGATCCGGGATTATTCAAGTCGCTGACCCGGCCCTTTATCGTATTCCTCATTGCGATGATATTCGTTAATTTTGGCCGCAATTCGATCGCGGTTATCAAAACCCAGTACCTGGTCATGGACCACGGATTCAACGTATCGAGCAGATTATTGAGTTATATTGTTAACATGCAGTCCCTGGCCACGTTTATATCCGGAATAGTGCTCAGCCGTTTTGCCCGGCGCTGGAATGACCGGATACTCCTTTATCTCGGCGCGGCCGCGGCGATAATATATCTCTTTGGTTATGCCTTTGGCCGCAACCTGGTCGTAATTTTTGGCAGTGATTTCCTTGCCGGCGTGGCCGAGGTAATTATTTTCTCGGCTTCATATACCTATGCCTCAAAACTGATACCGCCGGAACATCGCGGTAAGCATTTTGCCCTTTTTAACGCTACCTATTTTTTAAGCTGGGGCGTTGCCGGCACTCTGATCGCCGGGCCCGTGGTCGATTTAACGATGAAGTCCGGCGCCGGCGAACTATTTTCTTATCAAATGGCTTTTATTTCCGCTGCGGTCCTGGTCATAATCGGCATGTTCTTTCTCGGCTTCGCATACCGGACAAAGACCGTAAACCGTAATCAGCAATCCGTAATCAGTAAAAAATGAAGATTTGAAGCCAGGAAGTTTTGAGGCTATGTATATAGTAACGAACCAAACAATATTAACGATCTAAACGTTTTCTAAATTACTTAATTACCAATTACGTAATTACTAATCTATTTCCGCTTAGCGCCTACCGATTACCGAGTACGGTTTCTTTCTTGACTTATCGGTTATTTTATTTATAATATGCGCTATGAAATTGATCGAAGAAATCAAGCAAGCCGAAGAAAAGGCTGAAAAACTGAAGCAGGAGGCTGAACGCAAAGGGCAAAAAAATGTCGATGAAATGCTCGAAAAAATGAATGCCGAGCTTGCCGGGCTTGATGATGAAAAGGAAGAATTATTTAAAGAAGCACGTCAGCAAGCAGAGAAAGCCGCCAAAAAACAGATTGCTATTTTAAGCGAAGATCACAAAAAAGAGCTTATGAAACTGGAAAAAAATTTTGAAAAAAATAAAAATAAAACGATTAAAAAAATGCAGGAAATTTTTCTAAAATGGCCATCATCCCGTTAGAAAAAATACATATTATCGTTCATAAAAACATTAAGGATAAATTCCTTAAAGACCTTCAAAAAGAACATATTGTTCATATCACGGAATTGAAAGATACCCAGACCTCGGCATCGGAAGAATTGAATATAGTCAATAATGCCCTGAGCCATCTTGCCGGATATAGAAAACGCGGCGTGCTGGAAATGTTCCTGACTATGAAAACGCCGGTGGATTATGAGTCTTTCGAAAAAACGAATAAAGAATACGATTATCAACGCGTTACCGGTAAGATACAGCATATCAGGCAGACAATTGAAAATAATCGCTCAAGTCTGAAAAAATTGCAGGACGATATCGAAATACTTCACCCCTGGACTCCGATGGACATCAGCTTTGAAGAACTGCATTCTATGCAAAAGGCATCAGCGATTGCAGCATCGGTTCCTAGCCGTGACCTACTGGAAGAGCTGTTGAAAAAAGTACAGGATATTCCTTTTTCCTATCAAGAAATAAATGAAATCGGTTCGACCGTTTATCTCTTATTCTTTGTCGCTAATGAGCATATTGACATTATACGTTCCCGGCTGGTCGAGGCCGAATGTACTTTAATTGAATTTTATGATCTCAAAGGTAAACCGACCGATATTATCAGACAGCATAAAGAAGAAATCGCTCGGCTCGAACAAAACACTATCGAATTAAAAGAACAGGAATCATCACTGGCCCGGGAAATAGCCACCCTTGAATTGATAAGCGACTATATTGCCAACCAGCATAATAAGAAACGGGTTGCCGAATCCCTGCCTGAAACCAACCGCACGGTCAATATTATTGGCTGGATACAGAAAAAGCATTTGAAACGCCTCGAAAATCTCGTAGCCCGCGTCGAATTTGCGGTTTTTGAAACAATTGCACCCGAACCTGATGAAAAACCGCCCGTGGCTCTTCAAAATCCAGGATGGACCAAGCCCTATGAAATGTTGATCAAGCTTTACAGCATGCCGGATGTTAAAGAATATGATCCCACGCCTTTTCTGGCGGTTTTTTTCCCGATCATGTTCGGTCTTTGCATAACCGATGCCATTTACGGCATAATTTTAATTTTATTTTCAATATATTTACTTAGAAAGGTCACCGGCGATCGCAGCTTGATGTGGATATTATTGGGGGGCGGTATTTGTACGATCTTTGCCGGCGCCATGGTCGGCAGCTGGGCTGGAAATATGTTCGAACTTATCGGTTTGAAGCCTCTTGTACAACTGCGTCATACTTTTATGCTTTTTGATCCGTTAACCAGCCCCCTGGCTTTTATCGGCGTTGCCCTGGGTCTGGGTTTTATTCACATGATGATCGGTATCGTGATCGAGATCGTCGATTCGATAAAGAACCAGGCTTATGAAACGGCGATTTTCGCTAATCTCACCTGGCTCATCTTTTTACCGGGAATATTATTGTACTTCATCGTATTCAGCAATTCCATGATTGCCAAGGCAATACTCGAGATACTGCTATGGCTATCGATAGTCGGCATAATAACTGGCTCTTATACGGAGATCAAAGTAAAATCCATTGACCGGTTGGTGTGGGCAGTCATTGTCCTGCTCGGCTGGATAAAATTAACTGAGGTAGTGGGAACTTTTTTCCAGTTCACCTATGTGATACAGATACCCGGTTACGTTTATTTATCGATCATCCCGCTTTTGATATTAGAGATCATACGGTTCAAGCATTCAAAGGCGATGCTCGGCAAGATTGCCTGGGGTTTTTACAATCTTTATGGTTCTTCAACTTATCTGTCAGTTATACTATCCTATGTGCGGCTTATGGCCCTTGGTCTGGTCACCGGCGTAATCGGTATGGCGATCAATACCATTGCCTGGATGATAATTAAGATCCCGGTTATCGGTATTGTTTTCGCAATCCTGATCTTGATCGGCGGTCATCTTTTCAATATTGCCGTGAACGTGCTGGGCGGTTTTATCCATACTATGAGATTGCAGTACATTGAATTTTTTGGCCGATTCTACACCGGCGGCAGCAAGTCGTTCCGGCCATTTGGATTTGAAACAAAATACGTTAATCTTGAATAAGGAGGAAAAATGCAAGAAACTTTGGGCTTAGCTCTGGCAATTGCGGGCGCCGCGCTGGCGGCGATACTCGGCGGTATTGGTTCGGCGATCGGCATTGGCTACGCGGCGCAGGCAGCGAACGGCGTGCTCAGCGAAGATCCTGATAAATTCGGCAAATTACTGATACTTGTGGCATTGCCCGGAACTCAGGGTATATATGGTTTTATCGGAGCTTTTCTCGTGCTGATCAAGATCGGCATATTTGGTGAATTGATTCAGCTTACTTTTTATCAAGGTCTGCAATTATTCTTTGCAGCTATGCCGGTTGCGATCGCCTGTTTGGTTTCAGCGATCTGGCAGGGACGGGTATGTACGGCCGGGGTTGAAATGGTTGCAAAAAGGCCTGAGGAATCGACCAAGGCATTAATCTATGGAGTTATGGTTGAGTTCTACGCGGTTCTCGGATTGATTATATCATTGCTTGCGATACTGCTGATGAAGATCTAAAAATGGCAACAAACAAAGTCACAGAAAAAATAATTAAAGACGCCCATCAGGAAGCCAAGGCGATACTCGAACATCATCAGGCGGAAAGTGAAAAATTGAAACAGGAATATCAAGCAAAGATCGACAAGCGGCGCGCGGGGAACAAAGCTGAAGCCGAATCTCTGGAAAAAACATTGACCATACGCAGCATTGCCCAGCAGCGCCTCGCCTTCAGCCGGGATATTATTTCCAGAAAACATAAGACGATCAAAAATGTGATCAAAGAAACAGTAGAGCAATTGACCAGAAGCAAAAATTACCTTGAATTTTTACAATCGCTGATCGAACAGAGTCGCGAAACCGATGGCGAGCTAATGCTTAGCGAGAGGGATATCAAGAATCACGGCGCGGAATTGGAAAAATTTCTCAAGGTAAAGAATTTGAAGCATAAAATAAGTGCAACCAAAGATATATCCGGCGGCGTGATTATCAAAAAGGACCAGAAAACTTATCTTGGATCACTTGAAATAATAAACACTTTATTGAGCGATGAAATCTTAATCGAAGCGGCCAAGATTCTGTTTGAGGGAGGCAGCAAATGAGCGCTAAAAGTATCAGAAATATCGGTTTTTTCGGTCATGCCAGTGTAGGTAAAACCACGATCTCTGACGCAGTTATTTTTCTTGCCGGCGCCAACAGCCGCTTTGGAAAAGTCAGCGATAAAACCAGTGTTTTTGATTTTGATCCGGAGGAAGCTGAGAGAATATGCAGTTTGAACCTGACCCTGGCTTCATTTGAATACAAGAACACCCTCTTCAATATCATCGACACGCCCGGCTATTCTGATTTTCTTGGTGAAGCGATAAGCGGCGTCGAGGCGATCGACTGCGCGATCATTGTTGTTGATGCAGTCGCCGGCGTTGAAGTCGGCACGGAAAGAATATTAAGCGTGATCGAAAAACATAATAAACCGGTGGCCTTTTTTCTCAACAAAATGAAAAAAGAAAATGCTGATTTTCAGAAAGCTGTTGCCTCGATCAGTGAAATTACAAAAAAGAATATTGTTCCGATCACGATACCGGTAGGCGAGGCCCAAAAATTCAGCGGCGTGATCGATATACTTAAAGAAAAAAAATACGGCGCCGAGGAAAAAGAGGAATCTGTGCCGGCCGATCTCAAAGCGTCAATTGACAAGGCCCGCGACAAGATCATTGAAGCGGCCGCCGATGCCGATGACGCCCTAATGAACAAGTATCTCGAAGGGAATAAGGTCGAATTACCGGAATGCATCCCGGTGCTGAAAAAGGCAATATCGCAAGGAAGATCCGCTCTGCTTTTTTGCGGCGAAGCGCTCGATCTCACCGGAGTAAAAAGTATGATTGAAGCCGCAGTCGAGTTTCTGCCCGCGCCCGATGAAATGCCGGATCTGGAATTGAATGGCACAAAGATCAAACGCAGTGCCGACTCGCCGTTCCTTGGATATGTTTTCAAAACTGCGGTTGAGCAGCATCTTGGAGAATTATGTCTGGTCCGGGTTTTAAGCGGCAAGATCGAGAGCGGTTCAGTATTGAAGAATATTAACCGCGGCAATGATGAAAAAATAAACCAGATCCTGCTCATCAAAGGCAAGGACCGCAAGGAAACCAATAATTTAACCTGCGGCATGATCGGCGGTCTGGTTAAATTAAAGGACACCCACACATCCGACACGCTAACCAGCGGTAAATTCAGTAAAGCATTACCCGCTATCGAATTCCCCAAACCTTCGATTTCAATGGCAATAGTACCTAAGGCAAAAGGCGATGAAGAAAAAATTTCCACCGGCTTGAACCGACTTCGCGACGAGGACCCAACCTTTCGTTTTGCCTTTGATCCGGAAATAAAACAGCTTATTATTTCCGGCATTGGCGAATTGCATCTCGATGTCATCCTGTCGCGATTAAAAAGAAAATATGGCGTCAGCGTTGACCTGACTAAGCCAAAAATAAAATACCGCGAAACTTTCACAAAAAAGGCCGAGGCCCAGGGTAAATATAAAAAACAAACCGGCGGCCACGGCCAATACGGCGACTGCTGGCTGCGCGTTGAGCCCAAGGAACGGAGCAGTGGCTTTGAGTTCGAAAACGCAGTTGTCGGCGGCTCAATACCATCTCGTTTCATTCCTTCGGTGGAAAAAGGTGTTAAGGAAGCCATACCCAACGGTTATCTTGCCGGCTATCCATTGACCGACATCATAATCACGGTATTCGATGGCTCTTATCATGATGTTGATTCGTCGGATATTGCGTTCAAGATCGCCGCTTCAATGGCCTTGAAATCATGCGCGGAAAAGGGCAATATGGTTCTACTCGAGCCCATACATGAGGTTGAGGTGTATGTGCCGGAAGAGTTCATGGGCGATGTGATCGGCGATATTAACAGCCGCCGCGGCAAGATCATGGGCATGGAAAGTTTAGGCAAATTCCAGGTCGTCAAGGCGATTGCTCCAGAAGCGGAGATGTTCAAGTATTCGACCAGCCTGCGCTCGATGACCCAGGGTCGCGGTTATTTCAATATGAAATTCCATCATTACGAGGAAGTGCCGAAGGAAACAACCCAGAAGATCATCGCCGAATACCAGCGCGAAAAGGAATCTCAATGAGACCGATACTTTTTCAGATCGGCGGATTAGGCCTGCCCAGCTACGGCCTGATGCTGGTCATTTCATTCCTGGTCGCTTTCTTCATTGTGCGCCGCAGCGCCAAGCGTTTTGATATTTCGCCGGTAATAATCGAAAACCTGGCTTTCTATCTAATGCTCGGCGTGATAATCGGCGGCCGACTGCTCTATGTTATCTTTCATTGGCAGCAATTCGGCCAGGATCTGTTCGGCATTATCCGGCTCTGGGAAGGCGGCATGATGTTCTACGGCGGATTCATCGGCGGTGCTATTGCCAGCATCATTTATCTCAGAAAAGTAAAAATACCGATACTGCTGCTGGGCGATCTAATTTCGCCGTCGATCGCGCTCGGCGAATTTTTCACCCGCATCGGCTGTTTTCTGAATGGCTGCTGTTTTGGCAAACCATCCGATCTGCCCTGGGCAATACAATTTCCCTCCAGTTGCGTTGCCGGCAAATCGCCGGTCGGCCAGTTCCATCTGCATCCAACCCAGCTCTATACTTCAGTATTCAGCCTGCTGCTATTTTTATTTTTGCAGCGCCAGCTCATGAGCAAACATCGCAACGGCGAGGCGTTTGCATTTTATCTGATATTATCCGGTGCCTTTCGTTTTGGTATTGATTTTATCCGCGATTATGAAGACCTGGGCAATTTATTGATCAATCAATTCATTGCCATTGGTCTCGTTGTCGCCGGTATTATTTTATATGTAATTGTAACCCGCCGAAAAATTGAACCGGCGCAATGAATTAATCAACGCGTTTCTTGATTTTTTAGTACCCCACGACTGCCTGATTTGCGGTCAGGAAGTAAGCGGCCGGCAGATCTGCGCCAATTGTCACGATTATTTACCTGAAGTCAAACCGCCCTTTTGTCAGGGATGCGGACGTCCGGTAAAGGATAAAATTGTATGTCCATACTGCCGATCTAAAAGTTATATCGATCGCGGTCGTTCCTGGATAATTTTTGCGCCTCCGGCGGACCGTCTCATACATCATTTTAAATACCGCAACAAGCGCAGCCTTGCCCGGTTATTCGGCCGCGCCCTGTCTCTGATCGTCAGATCCGACCACGCTCTCAAGCAGTCCGATCTGATAGTTCCAGTGCCGCTTCACTGGTGGAAGCAAATAAAACGCGGCTACAATCAGGCATTTCTTATCGCACGCGAGATCAGCCAAGAATGCAATATCGATATCGCCGACATTCTGCGCCGGACCCGGAACACACGCACCCAGACCCGTTTTGATCCGGATCAAAGGCGCAGCAATGTTGAAAATGCATTTGCTTTGAAAAAATATGATATAAAAGATAGAAAAATCCTTTTGATCGATGATGTCATGACTACTGGCGCCACGATCAATGAATGTGCGCGTGTGCTTATCGAGGCCGGCGCAAAAAGTGTTTGCTCCTGCGTCGCGGCGATCACACCGGGGTAAAAGCCTACACCGTAGTGCTTGTCCGCCTCGGGCGGGAGTAGCGCGAAAGAACTGATAACGAACAAAACTGTTTTCATCGTCCGGCTTGACCGGACGATCCACAAAAAAATCCTCGACATTTCCTTAAATAAGAATACAATAGGGAAATACCATGCTGGTCAATTTGAATAAAATACTGCCCCGTGCCTATAAAATGGGCTATGCAGTCGGCGCCTTCAATACCTCGAATCTCGAGACCACCCAGGCGATAATCGGCGCCGCGGAAAAATTGAATTCGCCGGTTATCATCGCGGTCAGCGAAAAAGCAATACAGTATGCGGGTATTGAAGCGCTGTCACAGATTATCATTACTCTGGCTCAAAAAATCAGTATTCCGGTTGCAGTGCATCTTGATCACGGCAAAACTTATGAATTATGCCGGCAATGCATAAAAAACGGCTTTACCTCGGTAATGATCGACGCATCGCATCTTCCTTTCAAAGAGAATGTCAGGCTTACCCGGCAGGTGATTATTTACGCGCATAAACATAATGTTTCGGTTGAAGCTGAGATCGGACGCCTGGCCGGTATCGAAGATAATATTGAAGTAAAGACCGGCGACGCACTGTACACTGATCCGGACGAGGCGCGAAAATTTGCCATGGCTACAGGCTGCGATGCCCTTGCGATCGCGATTGGTACTTCGCACGGTGCGTATAAATTTAAGGGCAAACCCAAACTGAGAATTGATATACTGAAGCAGATCGCCGGGCAGATCAAAAACCCCCTTGTCCTGCATGGCGCATCCGGGGTTAAAGCAATATGGATCAGCCGCATCAACCGTTGTGGCGGCGATCTTGAACAGGCAAAAGGCGTTCCCGATGATCTGATAATTCAAGCGGTAAGAAACGGCATTTCAAAAATAAACACCGACACTGATCTGCGCATTGCCTTCACCGCCGGCCTGCGCGAATTCCTGCATGAGAATCCAACAGTTTTTGATCCAAGAAAAATCTCCGGTCATGCCCGGGAAATGATACAACAGGTTGTCGCCGATCGCATAAAAATATTCGGATCGGCTGATCAGGGATGAAAACCCGCCGATCATTATTATTGCTGTTCATACTGTTGGTCACTTTCTGTTCGCGGCCGGAAAAAGAGACAGTATATAAACGTTTCATAATCGGCGCCAATTGTGAAATAAAATTCTACTGCGATGATTCGACGCGTGCAGCGGCAATATGCAACAAGGTTGACCGCGAGCTGTTTTTGCTCGACTCTTTGCTCAGCCGTTTTTCCGACATTAGCCTGGTCAGCAAAATTAATAAAGATCACCAGGCTGTGCTGACTCAGGATTTGATACAGCTTTTTGAATTGTGCGATTCGATGAGCGTTCTCACCTCAGGCCGTTTCGATATATCGATCGCGCCTTTAGTCGAGCTTTGGGGATTTTACAAACGCAATTACCAGCTACCGGACAGCAGCGAGATCGATAAAATAAAAAAACGTGTTAATCATGCCCGAATTAAAATTGTCGACAATACAATTATCATTCCCGACAACATGCTCATTGATCTCGGCGGCATTGCCCAGGGGTATGTTGCTGACCGCATAACTGACCTGTTGAAAAAAGATCGTATCGAGCATGCCCTGATAAATATCGGCGGAGAGATCGCGGCGGTCGGTCGATCGCCCAGGAATAAATCATGGCGCATCGGAATAAAGCACCCGCGCAAAAACGGTATTATCGAGATCGTCGAACTTGAAAATTATACGCTTTCAACATCCGGCGATTATGAAAAA
>Ga0154645_1014_pt1 | contig 11161 bp, 7 predicted proteins | sample Rifle2008BG13ft_FD_116074 | JGI IMG/M metagenome (GOLD analysis project Ga0154645, IMG submission 116074) | candidate division WOR-3 bacterium RBG_13_43_14
TTATTGTTCAGGTCGTTGTTTACCCTGGCGTTTTTTATAATCGGCATTATCATATTGATCATTTATATGACGGTTGATTACAGCATATGGAAGAAAAAAGGTATAAGAAAAATAGAAATTGACGACTCTGGCCTGAACCTATATCGAGGGGCAAATAATATTATCGAAAGAATTGAAGCAAACCAAATTACAGGAATTGATGTTTTTACAAAATTGAACCGCAAAATCGTCAACATCATAACGGACGGAAAAACCGACAAGAGTATTCCGGGTGTAACTTTTTTTTCCGGTTCCAGGGTCAGGATCACTAACGATGCCTTTGATGATTCGGTTTATTCCGGATTTATTGAAAGAGTACAGCAATTTAAAAAATAATATCATAAAATGAAAAAATCATTACCGTTATTCCTGTTCGGTATTATCCTTATCAATGTGATCGCATTATACCCCTGTCTGAATAATGGTTTTGTGAACTGGGATGATAATGAATATGTGGTATATAATACTGATATAAGAGAGCTGAATAGGGACACGATTAAGCGCATTTTTTCCAGTCATTATCAGGGGGCTTTTGTACCGCTCACTATTTTAACCTTTGCGCTCGAATATAAAATTGCAGGAATTAATCCGCAAATATACCATGCGACCAATCTTATACTGCATATATTGAATAGTTTGATGGTTTTCTGGCTGGTAATGCTATTATTCGAAAACCCGTTAATAGCCCTGATCACGGCCGTATTTTTCAGCATTCATCCGCTGCAGGTTGAGCCGGTTGCCTGGGTGACCGGGCGTAAAGATCTTTTGTACTCAATCTTCTATTTGGGGGCCTGCATTACTTATATATATTATTTTTTAAATAAACGAATAATGCTATATATAATCAGCGCATTAATTTTCACGTTTTCTATGCTTTCGAAACCGTTTGCGATCACCCTGCCGTTATTGCTTTTTACTTTTGATTATCAGCTAAAACGCCGGTTTGATCTTTCATCCTTCTTAGAAAAACTTCCTTTCCTGGTCCTGGCAGTATTGCTGTTTTTCATCACCATAAAGACTCAGCAAGTTGCCGGGGCGGTACCGGGCAGTTTTATAAACCCGAACAATCTGGTCCTCGCTTTCAATAATATCACCTTCTATTTATGGAAAACTCTTATGCCGATCAATTTATCTCCGATCTACCCTTATTATAATACCTGGTGGTATATTATTGTCATTATTTTATTGGTTGCCGCGATTATTTACTCCCGCAGTCGTGCGATCATTTTCGGAGCGCTTTTTTTTATAATTACCTTATTGCCGGCAATGCAGCTGGTTCGAATCGGCCAGCCGATCGCGGATCGATATGTTTACATTCCATTAATCGGACTGTTCATCATTATTGCCTGGGTGGCAAATAAATACATCTCTCGATCAAACCTGCTTAAAATAGTCATAATTTCAATTATCATCGCTTGTGCATCTATCTGCACATATATGTCGCATCAGCGCTGTAAGGTATGGAAAAACAGTATTACTCTTTGGCAGGATGCAATAAAAAAATGGCCGCAGCTTTCGCTCGGTCATAACACCCTGGGTATTGCTTATGCCCAAAAGAACCGACTCAATGATGCGATCACCGAATTCACCCGGGCAATCGAATTGAAACCGGATTATGCCGAAGCCTATAACAATCGCGGTAATGCCCTGGGTCAGCTTGGTGACATGCAAGCAGCGCTGAACGATTTTAACAATGCTATTAATTTGAATCCCGGTCTTGCCGATGCCTATTATAACCGGGCAATTATCCATATAATACAGAAGAACTACGATATCGCACTTCTTGATCTTTATGCGGTAAAACGGCTGGGCGGCTATGTGCCCGATGATATGATAAGAGAACTGGAAACCAGAATATATGCCCTTGACAAGTAGCCGGTAGCTCTTATCATTAATTAAAAGGAAGTGTATATGAATAAAATAGTTGTAATGATCGTCTGTTTTGTGCTCTGGCTTCAAGCTAATCCTATATTTACCGATATTATAAATGAAGTTCAAACCGATACAATACTAGGACAGAAATTCGAGCTTCATCATCCCTGCAGCTTGATTTATGATATCCCACTAATAAATACCCAAGTCAATACACCGGGTGATTTAATTGCTTATATCGATACAAACATCATTCTTGATACGTGCGCTTATGCGGCGATAGACACTTCCATGCTGAGCGGTTCTTTTTTTCTTCAACCGGATAGCGGATATTTATGGGTTTATAGATCCGACTATTTTGGTGATGATGTCTATTATCCATGCAGTGGTTACTATTTTACTTTGCCGCCTCCTGAAGGTACATCGCTATCACGATATTACTGCCGTTTAAGTTACTATTGGAGCTATCTCTTTGATTGGTATTTTGATTTCACGCCCACTCCCGGCGCGGCCAATGATGATTATCCGGGTTGTTTTATTTCCGGTCACGTGTATTTCAATGGCTCACCGGCAGAAAACGCCCAGGTGATCAGTATCTGTAATGAAAGTGTGGTCTCTCCAGGTCCTTTTTATATCTATGATACAACTTATACTGATACTGCTGGTTACTATGAATTTGACAGCCTTTTGCCAGCGCGCTATTACATTGGAGCGAATATTCCACCTAACAGCATTGGTGACTTATCGCCAAAGTTATTTTCCTTATCGCCGCTAACTAATTTCAATCTCTATGTAACCGGCATTATTTATTCAAGGCTCGATCAATTGCCGGATCATTCAGCGACTGTTTTCCGAAATGGCATTGTCATTAAATTCGCCCGTATCGCCGACAACATCAAGATCTATGATATTAATGGCCGCATTATCCGCAGCTATTCAAATTGTCAGGAAATAGTATGGTCGGGCGATGATCAGCAGAGAAAAAAGGTCGGCAAAGGTGTATATTTTGTTAAAGCATTCGATGCGTCGCAGTCCACAAGTTATAAGATTGTGCTCATGGAATAAAAGCTGGTCAATTAGAAGTTACAAAGTGAACACCTGTTCCCGGGCACGTTTCAATGCCTGGCGTACTGCCTTAAATCCAGTACCATTTGATGAAATACGATTTTTCACTGTATAGTATGGTGTGATGATTTTTTTTATTATATTTTCATCAAGTTTTGATCGATTAGCGCATAATCTGATGAACAAGTATATATTATTATTTGAATTGCCCACGCATTCCGCGATCAGATCATATGCCTGACGAAAAGCCATGCCCTGTCTGACCAGATAATCGACCAGATCAGTAGCACAGATAAAACTGGGTTGATGAACCCAATCTTTTTCTTTGATTTTTATCCGGGCAACCCCGATTGTCAATACCTCCAGGCATTTTATACTTTCATCGACCTGCCGGAAAAGTACGGATTTTATTTCCTGAAGATCACGATTGTATGAACTGGGTAATCCTTTAAGAATTGTTAGCACTGAACACAGATTACCGATTGCATTACCAGCCTTTGCTCTTAATAGCTCGAATAGATCCGGATTTTTTTTCTGCGGCATAATGCTTGAACCGGTGCTGATTGAGTCATTAAGTTCGATCAGATCATAATCAGGACTGGTGTATATAACAATATCTTCACAGAAACTGGCAATATGAATGGCGATTTGACTGCAAATATACAGCAGTTCAGTGATGAAATCGCGGTCAGAAACGGCATCCAGCGCGTTTTCGGCAACCCTATTGAATTTTAATAATGTTGAAGTTAATTTATTATTGATCGGGTGACTTGTACCGGCAAGCGCGGCACTGCCCATTGGAGATACATTAATTCTTTTCAAGGCATCCTTTAAGCAGTCAAGATCGCGCGCAAATCGTTGGAATTGAGCATGCATATAAAAAGACCAGGTTATTGGCTGGGCTGGTCGTAAATGAGTGAATCCCGGAATCACGGTATTGGAATTGCGTTTCGCCTGTTCTAATAGTTGTTTTTGAATATCGATCAGTCGGCTAATTATTTTATGCGTACTGTCCCGTGCATAAAGTCTGAGATCGGTGGCAATCAGGTCATTGCGGCTGCGGGCGGTATGTAGTTTATCGCCAGATTTACCTGCAATTATTTTCACTGCCTCTTCGATATTCATATGCACATCTTCGAGTTCGCTATGCATTTTGAACTTGCCGCTTTTATACTGGGTTAGTATTTTATTAAGTGCTTTCAGCAGCGAATTTGCTTCGGTCTTTTTTACAATACCGCATTGCCTGAGCATCTGTACATGGGCAAGACATGCCATGATCTCATAAATTACTAACCTTTCGTCCTCTGCGGTCGAATCGGAAAATTTTTTAATTGTCGGGTGAAGAGGTTTTTTAAAACGTTTGTGCCAGATCCCGCTTTTCATATTTTTTTCACTATTTTGCCGCGTCTAACAATTCTTCATTTTCCAATGCATTCTCAGGTGCATGCACCTGATTGCCATTGCCGGGCTTGGCGCCATTGTTGATCATAGCGTTCACCTTAAACGGCAGAGACCAGATATCAATGAATCCTTTGGAACTGCTGACATCAAAATCATCATGTCCTTGATAGGTTGCAAGATTTTTTATATAAAGACTGTTCGCTGATGCCCGGCCGACAATATTGACATTACCTTTGAACAATTTTGCTATAACCTTTCCATTTACATTTTTCTGACCCTCATCAAAGAACGCTGACAGGGCATTTCGCAAAGGAGAGAACCATAATCCATTATATATCATATCGGCATACGTCGTTTCCAAATACGGTTTGAAATGCAGCAGGTCCTTGGTAAGAACGAGCTTTTCGAGATCTTGATGCGCCTTGATCAGGATCACGGCGGCCGGCGCTTCATACACTTCACGGGATTTTATGCCGACCAGCCGGGATTCGATATGATCGATACGGCCGACTCCATGCAAGCCGCCGATACGATTGAGCTCGCTAATCAACTCAGCGAATAGCATGCGCTTATTATTCAGGGAGACCGGGATACCAGCCTCAAACTCGATCTCAAGATAGGCGGCGTAATTCGGTGCGTCGAACGGCGATAAGGTCCAGGCAAAGGCATCATTGGGCGGTTCACAGGCCTCATTTTCAAGCACACCGCATTCAATCGAGCGGCCCCACAGGTTTTCGTCAAGCGAATAGGTGACCAGTCTTTCCTCCACCGGAATATTGTTCTGATGAGCATACTCGATTTCATAATCGCGCGATAAACCGAATTCGCGTACTGGCGCGATCACCGATATCATTGGGTCCAGACATGCGATCGCCGCTTCAAAGCGTACTTGATCATTACCCTTGCCCGTACAACCATGACCAATATATGCCGCGCTATATTCCCTTGCAGTATCGACCAATTTCTTAACGATCAATGGTCTGGCTAAAGCAGTTGCCAAAGGGTAAACGCCTTCGTACAGGGCATTCGCTTTTAATGCCGGCGCAATGTATGAATCGGCGAATTCATGCCGGGCATCGATAATCAATGCTTTTACAGCACCGATCGCGATCGCTTTTTTACGGATCTTGGGCAGATTTTCCTGCTGTCCGACGTCGACTGTCACTGCGATCACCTCTGAATCGTATTTTTCTTTGATGATCTTAACCAACACCGACGTATCCAGTCCACCCGAATAGGCCAATACTGTTTTTTTCATTTAATCTCCTTTATGAATAAATATTCATTATTAAAGAATAATTATACTAAAATCTAGCCGCTTGTCAAGGGGTGATAGCCACAGATTGACATGAATAATTATATGGATATAATGAATCATGAAACTAAGCAAGCGAAACCGACAGAATTTAATCAAGAAACTAATTGAAACTCAAGATATTTCCACACAAACCGAATTGCTTGGAGCATTAAAAAAAGAAGGTGTATCGTTCAATCAACCCACGATCTCACGCGACTTGCGCGAGCTTTCGGTCATAAAGGCCGCTCGCGGATTAGGGAAAATTGTATATCAATTGCCGGTGGATACCGATACTATTACCATGAATGAATTCCGGCATAAATTCATAAATCTGGTTAATGATATTCAACATACCGGAAATCTGATACTGGTCAAAGCTCTGCCCGGTGAAGCACAGGGTATAGCTAAGGCCATCGACAGTGCCCGGCTAAAACAGATTATAGGCACGATCGCTGGTGATGATACGATATTGGTCGTGGTCGATAAAGTCACGAATGTAAAAAAAGTATTTTCTTTGTTTGAACGTTTGAAACAGGGATTGAACTTTTAGAATTCTATTAACCGGCGGATAAGGCTGCAGTTATTTCCTCAACGATATTTTCCAATGTTCCTTTTCTTGATTTTTCTTTGATTGTGTTCATTTGATCATTGCTTATTTTTTCTCTTAAAACCTTTATTTTCTGCTCAGCCTGGGATTGAATGTCAGAACGACTTGCTGTCTGCTCAATGATCAAAAAATAGATCAGAGCTATCATCTCAAAATTATTTTCGATTTCAAATAGTTCGACCATGGAATTCAGCACATCAAGGACGACCGGGACGGCCTTGGCCTTTAACAATACGGTCAAGGCACGACGATAATAACGGCCAGCCTCATTGTGCTTTCCGATTTTTATGGACATATCCCCGAGATTATGAAGAGTATTAGCCAGGCTTCGCAGATCGCCGATCTCTTCTTTAAGAACAAGACTTTGCCGATAAAGCACCTGGGCTTTTTCATAATCGCCGTTTTGTTCACTGATCATTCCAAGATTGTTCAGGCTTGAGGCAATACCGGATCGATCGCCTATTTCCTCCCTGATTGCCAGGCTTTTTTCGTACAATTCCTGTGCCTTTTTCGATTCGCTGAGTTTTTGCAGAACATTGCCCAGGTTATTCATCGATGTCGCAACCCCGCGCCGGTCATTGATCTGTTCTCTTATACGTAAAGCTTTTTCATGAAGGGTTTTTGCCTCCTCATGATTCCCCTGGCTGAACGCAACTACCGCCAGATTATTCAAAGATGTGGCGATACCGCGCTGATCATGCATCGAGGTTCTTATTTCGAGCACCTTTTGATGCAGATCTCGGGCATTTTCATACTCTCCGAGCCGGTAGGCGACAACACCAAGCTCATTAAAGGCATAAAGACTGTCCTTTTCCTGATTAAATTCATGAAAAATCGCCAGGCTTTCTTTCAACGCTTCTCGAGCTGGGTGATATTGTGAAAGACGTCGATATATGCCGCCCAGTCTCATTAAATATCGTGCGAATAATAATTTTATATCACCGGACGGCCACTGTTCATCGAATTTTATGCGAAACATTTCCACGGTCATACGGAATAGCTGTTCTGCTTCCTGCAACCAACCCTGTATTTCAAAATAAAAATAAAGCCCCTTCATCATTTTCTCGAGTTCCGGCAACATTTGATTTTCGACGGCATAACGCCAGGCAGCTTTCAGATCAACGATCTCAAGGCTGATTGCTTTCAAGGTTTCGGATACATTACTGCTTATTGAGGACTCGGATTTGTATAGAAAATCGGCGTAATATTCACAATGTGCCGGATATAATTCTTTCTGCAGTGCATCATTCTCGCCCAGTCGTTCATTTGCGTACTGACGAAGTATTTTAAGCATTTCATGGCGACCCTGGGCATTGCGTCGTATCAGAGATTTGTCAGCAATATTGGTTAGTTCACGTAATGAAGAGCCGGTCACCTTTTCCGCTGCCTCACGGGTAAAGCTACCCTTGAACACGCCCAGACTAACAAATACTCTTTGTTCCTTTAAAGATAATAGATCCCATGAATAGTCAAAGACCGCGCGCAGGCTTTGATGCCGCTTTGGCATATCGCGCAGGTTTGTACTCAAGAAATCCAATCCTTTTTCGATCTCCTGACATATTTCTGAGCAGGAAAGCGAACGAGCCCAGGATGCTGCTAATTCAATGCCCAATGGAATTCCGTCAACCAGACGGCAGATCCTGCCGACTGATCGTCTATCCTCATTGGTCATGTTGAAATCGGGGTTTACCCGCTGCGCGCTTTGTATGAAAAGCTGTATTGCGCTGTAGGCATCATATTCATCAATATTACCATTGGGTGGATAATCCATGCCCCGGATATCAACTATCCACTCTCCTTTAAGGTGAAGATGCTCACGGGATGTGATCAGGAACTTGATCCGGCGAGCGTGTTCGAATATTTCGGTCAGAAGTTCAGCCTCGGAGATCAAATGCTCAAAATTATCCAGCAATATAAGCATATGTTTTTCCCGAAGATAATTCAATAATTGCAATTTTGGATCTTCGCGGCTATAAAAAGAGAATTTCAAGGCATCGGCGATAGTGAAAACCAGAAATTGTATCGAACTGATATTCATCGAATCGAGCGGGATGAAATAAACGCCATGCCTGAATTTATCGATCTTCTCAGCCGCAACCTGCAAGGCTAATCGGGTTTTTCCAATCCCGCCCGGCCCAACCAGATTGACAATACGGCATTTGGGATCATCAAGATATTTGGAAAGCTCATGTACCTCTTTTTCCCGGCCAATGAATAGTGTCGGCTGAGGCGGCAAATTATGAGGATGAGCCGATAATGAACGGATCGTTGGAAAATCCTTAAGCGGTAGTTCGGGATGCAATATTTGATATATTGGCTGGGGTTCACCCAGATCGATAAGCATATGAACGCCAAGATCACGGATCTCTGCTCCTTGCGGCAATGAACAACTATTGATAACCTCTGCGGTCAATAAAATCTGACCGCCCCAGGCGGCTTCCATGATCCGGGCAGTGCGATTCAAAACCTCGCCAAAATAATCCGCACCCCTTTTTTCAACCTCACCGGCATGGAGTGCGATGCGAATCCTGAGCTCGCCGATCTGCCCCCAATTCTCCGCGGCAAAACGCTTCTGTATCTCAAGCGCGCAATGCAAGGGCGCGCCTTGCTCAAAAACAGCAAAAATACCGTCACCGGTATGTTTGAAGATTTCACCATCATATGATTCAATAATATTACTTAAAAGTGCATCATGGCGTGCCAGCACTGAACCCATAGCGCTGTGATACTTCTCCCATTTTTCCGTGGATTTTTCAATGTCGGTAAGAAGAAAAATCGGCATTGAATATTCTAGCTAGTTTTTATTTATATTCAATAGAAAAAATAATTGCCGCGGTATTTTTTCTATCCGGTATTTGAATTATTCGATCATTATTAATTTACGGGTGATCGACTGCCCATCTTTTTTCAAACGCACGAAGTATATGCCGCGAGCATTCAATTCCTTTACGCGTCGACCGTCGGCTTGATAAAATCGCAGTTCGGCATCACTCGGACTATAAATGATCCTTGAACTGCGCGTAAAAGGATTTGGAAAATTCAGCATGAAATCGATTTTTGGATTGGTTACAATTTGATCTTCCTTGACCGATACCAGATTCTGGGTCTTTGAGAAAAACACATCCGGATTGGATGAACCGTTGCGGCAGTCACACCACAGCGCGTATATATAACCAGCACTGGCTGCACTGGCAGTATAATCACCGATAAAGGTACCGGTATATGCTACTGTATCGGAAACTCGTTGATTCGCACTCCAGGTGATTCCTTGATCACTTGAATAAGCATAGTACTGGCCAATATAATAACGGCTGTGGCCTCGAGTATCATGCCACACCACATGAATATTATCACTAGGATCAACCGCCATCCAAGGATAGAATTGAAGCGTTGTATCACCGGCCGGAGTGTCATTTATTTTAACCGGTGCTGACCAGTTCGTACCCTGATTGGTCGACCGAGAAAAGAAAACGTCAAGCTGACCACTGCCCAAACGTGAATCGGCAAAGACCACATATGAATTACTGCGGTTAACACTGGTTTTAAAACATGGTATATTATTTAACCGGTACGGCGTTGAGGGCGGATTCCAGATCGCCGGAATAATTGTTTGTTGACCTTGCCAGGTCGTACCCATATTCGTTGATTTATTCAATCTAACATCCTGTGCACCCCACCCGACAAAAACCGTCGAATCCTGTCCACGAAATGGGGTGGTGCCATTACCGCCGCTGCCGACAACGATCCCGGCTGACCAGGTCGCACCATAATCAGTAGAACGCTTGAACTTAAGGCCATTTGAACCGCCGTATTCATACCAGGTAAAGAAAACATTATTTCCATCAATACAACCCCATGGTTTATCATCAAGAGTAGAAGAAGTGCCCGGATTAATATTCAATGACGGTCCCCAGGTTCGGCCCCAATCAATTGATTTGGTCAGAAAATTATCACCAACCATGGTATTTGGGTTGTATGACAACCATATATAATAAATTACGCCGAATTCATCGACCAGAATGCAGGGATCACAATCCGACGGATAAGTCGGCTCAACCATTAGTGTTTCATGCCAGGTTGTACCGCCATCAGTTGAGGCGGCAAAACCGACATGATATGAACCCTGGCGACTATCATTCCATCCACCGCAGATCAAAGAATCGCCAAATATCGCCATCGTTGTTTCATTCTGATTACCATTACCCGGATCCTGGCTCACCTGCACATTAATATTCCAGGGTGGATTGGCAAAAAGAATTGCGATAAAACCAAAAACGATCATCAATTTCATACTGCCTCCTTTAGATTATTTTATTACCCTGAACTTGATTGTCAAGCTTTGATATATCTGGGTATCAGCGATTACAGACTGCCATTGAGTTTTCTTACGATCTCCAGATAACGATATACCTGCCGCCTTGATATTTTCAAACTGGCGCAGATCTTGTTAATATCTCCGTCATTAAGCAGATAATTATCATACACCAATTTGATTTTGAATTTCTGAATTTGTTCGTTGAATGAGAATTCAACCGAACTTTCAAGGCCCAGATCATCGGCCTCAATTATTCCATTATGGCACTTTATACATGCGTTCCTTAAAATCCCTTCCAGTTCCCGAACATTACCGGGGAAATCATATTTGATCATTTCCTGGAGAGCATCATCGCTCATTTTGATATCCCTATTGCCATATTCGCTTCGCATCCTTGACAGGATCAAGATCACGAGCTCGGGAATTTCAGCTTTGCGCTCACGCAGGGCGGGGATTTTGATCACCGGTGCCGATAAGCGATAATACAGATCTGCCCGAAATAATCTCCTCTTCACAAGATCACTCAGATCCTGATTTGTCGCGAAGAAGAAACGGATATCAATTA
>Ga0154645_1166_pt1 | contig 11159 bp, 11 predicted proteins | sample Rifle2008BG13ft_FD_116074 | JGI IMG/M metagenome (GOLD analysis project Ga0154645, IMG submission 116074) | candidate division WOR-3 bacterium RBG_13_43_14
CTTAATGGCTTTAACCGGGCGCTTGCTGGATATTCAGCATATCTGATTTTAACTTTGACACTAATATCCTCCTTCGGGATATTTATATCAAGATAATTCATTTTGTCAGCAATCAATTCCTGACCAAAAATGTCTTTTTGCTCGCCTACGATCACCGTATTATTCTTAGCATCGATACCCATAACATAATAAGGTTTATGATAACTTATTCCCAGTCCGCGGCGCTGACCAAAAGTATAGCGCCATATGCCCTTATGTTTGCCAAGAATTCGGCCCTTCTGATCTATTATCTTCCCTGGCTCTTCCGGAATCCTCATTTTCATAAATTCAACAAAATCAGCATTAGGTATAAAACAGGCATCATGGCTCTTACTTCGCGATGCGGACGGCAAGCCGCGCTGCCGGGCGATCTCACGTACCTGATCTTTTGTGTAAAGACCAAGCGGGAGTAAAATCCGAGCTAGTTGTGGTTGTTTTAGCCGGTACAAGAAATATGATTGTTCATTCTTGTCAATGCCTTTTTTCAGAAAAAACCTTCCCTGACTACGCGTGATACGGGCATAATGCCCGGTAGCCAGCAAATCAAATTTTAACTTTACCGCCTCGTTGAAAAGCAAATCGAATTTGATTTTCTGATTGCAGATTACACACGGGTTAGGTGTTCGGCCATTCTTGTATTCTTCGATGAAATCACTTATTATAATTTTATTGAATTGCTCACGGAAATCAAAAACCTTGCATTCAATACCGAGTTTATGACCGATCCTTTGCGCCGCACTTTTTTCGCCAAGATGTAAATCACTCAGTATCATATATCCAGCAAGTACTGTATAGCCTTTTTCTATAAGCAAAGCAGCCGCCACCGACGAATCCACTCCGCCGCTTAAGGCTACAAGTATTTTTTTACTTGAATTAATCGATCTTATTTTGCTTTCCGGGATAATGGTGATATATAACGCAAGTCATTTACGACCCTCGGTAAATGCTCAAGGACATAATCAATCTCTTCTTTTTCGGTTTGTCGTCCGACACTGATCCGTAAAGAACCCTGTGCATCCACCAGCGAAACACCGATAGCCAGCAATACATGAGAGGCTTCGAGCGAGCCACTGGAACATGCTGAACCGGTCGCGACCTCGATACCAATACTATCGAGCTTCAATAATACAGCTTCACCCTCAACATGCCTCACGGTAAAATGACAATTATTAGGCAGGCGTTTTTGCGGATGACCATTCAGTTGCACCTCATCGACATTTTTTATTATCCCTTCGATCAAGCGATCACGCATTTCTTTATATTTATTGACTCGCCAATCACGCTCACTAATCGCCATTTCCACCGCCTTTGCCAAACCAACAATACCCGGCGTATTTTGGGTAGAAGCTCTTTTACCACTCTCCTGACCGCCGCCATGGATTAGCGGTGCGATCTTGGTGCCCTTTCTAATATATAAAACTCCGACTCCTTTCGGTCCATATATTTTATGGGCCGAAATCGAAAGCAAATCGACCCCGAGTATATTAACATCAGTATCGAGAGAACCAAAGCTCTGCACCGCATCAGTATGCAGATAAACACCTTTTTCCTTGCATACTCTGCTAATTTCTTCAATCGGTTCGATTGTACCAATCTCGTTGTTTGCATGCATTATGGAAACAATAATTGTCTTATCAGTGATCGCCTTTTTAATATCGTCGGGATCAACTAAACCGTATTTATCGACCGGCAAAACAGTGACCGAAAACCCATTTCGCTCAAGAAAATGACAAGGTTCAAGAACCGCGTGATGTTCGATCGCACTGGTGATAATATGATTCCCTTTATCTTTTTTTGCCCACCCAACACCTTTTATTGCAGTATTATTCGACTCGGTGCCGCCGGATGTGAAAATTAACTCTTCAGGCTTTGCACCCAACGTTTGGGCGATCGATCTCCGTGCATTTTCAATCGCCTCACGGGCTTTTTGTCCATGAAAATGCAAACTCGCAGGATTACCATAATGTTCATCAAAAAAAGGTAGTATTGCCTTTTGAACCTCCGGGTGAACCGGTGTTGTCGCCGCGTAGTCAAGATATATTCTTTTCATCTAATACGGTATTTACCGAATGATCGTAATCGGTACAATAAAACGCTCTTGATCTATTGATAAACAAGCGAAATAAATACCGGCCGGTACTATTTTATCAACGTCACTCAGCCCATCCCAATGTACATTGCCTGATCCTGTATTATTTGAACGCGGAAGTTCAATATGACGTACTACCCGGCCGCTGATATCATATATTATGATCTGGGGATGATGTGACCGCCTATTGTTAGTGATGGTGTAGGTGAAATTGCAGCCGGCAATGGTCGGATTGGGTGCAGCCCTTAGCCCGGTTTGGATTTTCTCAGTTTTGACTTCCGTTATGCCGGTCGGGCAATAGAATTTGAAATAAGTGCTTTCAGGAGCACAAATCGGATCTGTATTCCAGATCCCGACATCATTGGCAACACTGAATGAATCAGCCGCCCATAATAAATATCCAATCGTACAAGCCTGAGCAACCTGTGGTATTGTAAAATAGTAATCATCACCAATAATGCTGTCATGGGTGACTCCCATGAATGGTCCGCTGTTTATCTTATAGAAAAGAGAATCCGCGCCGATACCGGTAGAATCGGTGATTATCGAGCTAACCACAAATGGGCCATTAAAGCCGGTATCCGGCCAGATCGTTGTATTGGAAAAATCCGGACAGCGCAAGTCCCATCCTGGTACGGTTAGGGTATATTGGGCGAACATATTGTCAACCAGCATAAAACTCTGACCGGCGCCGTTCGTGCTCTGAGCCGCGGCGACACCGTTGGCACCGCCAAATCTGCCCGGCACTACCCATTCATATATCCATCTCGTATCCCAGGTCCCAAAATTATCCGAATAGGTCATGTAATCGCGGATCACCAGGCATGGCCAGAAATGATTGCCGCTGAATGGTACTTTCACTTTACCCTTGGCAACGATAACTTTTTGATGGGTTTCATTAGCGGTGTAAGGAAGACCCGGATAAACTTCATAAGTCCAGGTCCAGGCAGTATTCCAGCCCGCGCCGTCATAGATCGGGTATACATAACAATTATAATCCGGCCGATAATTACCCAGAAATCGAAACCCGCCGGTTTCGTAATCGATACCTAATACATGTAAGAAAAATGTGGTGTCTGAAAGGTATGTCCATACAATATCACCACTGCCCATTGTATCGAGTTCGACGATCTTGGCGAGAGCAAAGGTCTCAGGTGCAGGCGAAACCCCTGAAGATGGATGCAGCAAATGGATACGCGCCGATCTTGTATAAGGATAAGCGGTAAGGTCCCACCATTGATCGAGCGTGTCAAAAGGTTCCCATTGAAAAATATCGCCATTATTGGAATATATCGCGCTTTGACCGATCATAAATGGTACATCATCCCTTTCAACTATTATTTCAGGTATCGACCAGAGAAAACTGTTTATTAAAACGCAGAAAACAAAAAATCTCATATCAACCTCCCGTTTATTGAAATATTATACATTCTGAGAAACGAGCGTCAAGATAGCAGCCGAAATCCCTTCTTGACTTTTGTTTTTAATGAATTAATATAGTGTCATGAAATTCCCAAAAGGCAGGCCTTTGCTCGAAAATACAAGGCTTGAATTTATTAACCTTGACAACGTTTTAAGCGCTGCCAAACGGGAACGCGCTCATAAAATTTCAGGATATATATCGATCATTTACCCCGAAGTGGTGGAACTGATCTTTCTCAAACAGGGTGAACCATTCAATGCAGCTCGGATCAGTCCTAAAGAAAGAAAAATAATTCCGATCAGCGAGGTAATTGAAAAAGCGAAAAGTGCCACCTCTGGCATATTGTCTGAATATGCAACTGACGAGATCTTGATCAATCTCATAATCTCCTCGATAATGATTCAGCCGATAAAAGCGAATGTCGATTTTTCAAGGCTGCAGCCGAAGATATTCATCGACAAATTGAAAAGCACACAATTCAATGGTTTTATCTGGGTCAAGGCGGGAGTGGATGAATCATTTATACATTTCGAACAGGGACAGATCACGGGCAGTTTTATGGCCGGGACCGCCAAGAAAATGGAAGATAATGATATCATTGCGTTCTTAATGAAACCAAACCTCAAGATCTCGATATTCGACCATATTGAAGACACATCGCTTATTCAGGCAACGCCAGCACAGGTTGATATGTTCTGTAAAATATTTACATCGCTTTTAAAAAGCTATGCTCAACCGATCGGCGATGGTCTGGTCTTGAAGACTTTTCTCATTTCAAAATCAACCGTTCAAAAAGAATTTCCCTTTGTGGAGGAGTTCAAGATCGAATCCGATCTAAAATTAGCGGGCAAAATTGTGGTCGAGCCAAAATTATTCGCTCAGGGTATGGCAAGATGGTTTGACCTTTTATACGAAAGTTTTTCAACCTTTCTCGGCAAGGAAAGCGAAATCATCGCCAAGAAGGTGCTGAATGATTACCGTTTTGCACTCAAGTCACTTAATTTCTTTGACTATACGAAATTAAAGATTTAATGCCGCTTTATATTGTCTCAACTCCAATTGGCAATTTGTCCGATATGACCCTGCGTGCACTTGAGACTTTGAAAAATACTGATCTGCTGGTCTGCGAAGATACGCGAAGAGCAAACCTGCTGCTGACGCACTATAAAATTGAAAAACCAATGATAAGTTATAACGAACATAATGAAGGTAAACGTGTTCCTTATCTGATTGGTCTCCTGAAACAGGACAAAAATATCTCGCTGGTCGTTAATGCCGGTACACCACTGGTGTCGGATCCGGGTTATCGTTTGGTCAAAGCTGCTTCTGAAAATGGCATTATGATCTCACCCGTACCGGGGCCAAGCATTGTAACTGCTGCCCTCAGCGTTGCCGGCCTTCCGACTGATTCGTTCACATTCCTTGGTTTTTTGCCAAAAAAACCAGGACGAAGAAAAAAATTGCTCGCGGCGATTAGAAAAGAAACACGCACGTATATAATCCTGGTTTCAAAGGAACGCATACATACCCTTTTAAAAGAAATCCTCGATCAGCTTGGCGATCGCAAGATCTGTATTTGTCGAGAATTAACTAAATTCCATGAAGAAATCATCCGTGGTCAGCTAAGCTTTATATTAGATAATTGGAAACAAAAAAAGGGCGAATACACCATCGTTTTAGGCAATTCTGATGTTTAAGATTAAAGAACTGGGTCGAACCTATATTATCAAACCCGTAGCTTTGCTTCTAAGTAAGATCGGCGTAAAGCCTATGGTCATTACCTTGCTTAGCTTATTGCTGGCAATAATCGCATTTTTTTTCTACCGGTCAGGTCACTTCTTGACTGGAGCCGTATTCCTTGTTTTAAGCGGATTATTTGATGCCTTTGATGGCGAAGTCGCACGGCTCACCGGTCGTGTAAGCCAGATAGGTGGATTCATTGATTCGACGATTGATCGGATCAGCGAGTTTTTCATATTTTTCGGGTTGTTTCTATTTTATCGAGGAACCATGCCCTGGGTACTACCATGGATTTTTACTGCTTTCTTCGGATCGATAATGGTCAGTTACACCCGCGCGCGGGGTGAGGGGTTGGGTATTTCTCCGCAGATCGGTATATTTGAGCGGTTTTTCCGATTCTGTTTATTGACAATTGGATCTTTTTTAGGTCACTATATTATGTCCTATGTACTTATTCTGCTGACTTTTGGCACGCTCCTGACCATGATCCGTCGGATCTTTTATATCCATAAGGCATCAGGGAGAAATTGAAAAAAACAAAACCCCGGTCGATCGAGATAAGAACGAAAGCCGAAAAAGTTTTGCTGGTGGGGGTTACCCGGTCATCGGCCGAACGATGGACCAGTATTAACTCACTGGAAGAACTGGCAAATCTCACTAAAACCGCCGGTGGAGAAGTAATCGAAAGTTTTTTGCAGATCCGGCCGCGATTTGAGCCGGCAACCCTGATCGGAATTGGCAAGGTGCATGAACTATCGCAAATCGCACAAAAATTCAATATTGATCTGATAATTTTTAATCATGAACTTTCCGGTGCTCAAATACGGAATATCACTAATATTATCAATAAAAGAATAATCGACCGTACTACACTGATACTCGATATCTTCGCCAAGCATGCAAGGACCCGTGAAGCAATACATCAGGTCGAACTTGCCCAGCTTCAATACCGCCTTTCAAAACTGATTGGATCCGGCACTGCTCTGTCCCGGCTCGGTGGTGGTATTGGAACCCGGGGTCCCGGCGAAAAACAACTCGAAGTCGACCGGCGGCGGATTAATGAACGGATCGCGACCTTGAAACGTGCTCTAAAGAAGATCGAATCGACCAAGCGTGTCCAGCGAACCGGAAGGCGTGATCTACCTAAGATCGCGGTCGTCGGTTATACCAATGCCGGTAAATCTTCACTTGTTAATTCTCTGACCAGAGCCCGCTTATTAACATCGGATCAGCTTTTTTCGACGCTTGATTCCAATACTTCTCTTCTATTTGTACCACCAAATCATCGTATGCTAATCAGTGATACCGTTGGTTTTCTAAAGGATCTTCCGCACAGCTTGATCGCATCTTTCCGTGCGACCCTGGCTGAAGTTCTTGAAGCCGATTTACTGTTACAGATCGTCGATGCGACCTGTGAAGATGTTGAAAGCCGGCTAGCAACTATCGAAAATGTTCTTAACGAAATAAACGCACGAGATAAACCATCACTGATCGTTTTCAATAAAATCGACCGTTTATTCCCGGAAAATAAAATCCGTTTGGCAGAACGTTATCCGAAGGCTTTTTTCGTATCAGCAAAAGAACGGACCGGTATCGAAGAATTAAAACTAACTTTAAGAAAAAATTTCTTTTCCCGGACTTGACCTGAACTTCTCGACAATTATAATAAATCGTGGATCCCCTTGACGATATTATCGGTCAGGAAACGGCAAAGAAATTTGTCCGTACCGCATTAAAAAAAGGATCGCTTTACAATCTTTTTCTAAGCGGTCCGCGCGGCGTTGGCAAGCGTTCATTTGCCTTTGCCGTAGCTCAAACCCTGGGTTGTTTTCCGGGATCAACCAGCCTCATATTGATCGGTGCAATACCTTCAAAAGTTAAAGACAAACGGGATAAGATTGAAGAATACATGAAACAATATCTGCCCGAGAATCAGATTGTACAATTGGAGGACCGGGCGGCGATACTCATCGAGCAGATCCGCTATCTTATTGAAATGTTAATGACCATGCCCTCGGCCGGGACTAAAAGAGTTACGATAATCATTGAAGCCGATCGTATGACCGAGGAAGCGGCGAACTGTTTTCTGAAAACCCTGGAAGAACCACCGGTCGATACGATTTTTATTCTTACATCCTCGCGTCCCGAACATGTACTTGCTACGATACAATCGCGGTGTCAGACAATCCCATTCCATTATTTACCGAACAATGAAATCAAACAATTATTCATGGATAATGGCGATCAATTTATGCTCGGTAGCCCGGGCGAGATCATGTCGCTGCAGCAGAATGAGCACATGGATATCGCCAAAAAGATCTTTGAGTCCTGTCCGCTGAGCACGAAACAAGCAGCGGAAATAACCCGAAAATACGAAAATGGTAAAGCCGTAGAACTGCTTTACGCATTGATTCTATTATACCGGATGTCCTATTACCAGCAATTGAAAATGTTAAACAGCATACCATCAACCGTTAAAAGAAAAGCTACTCAGATCAACATACCCCAAGTCATTAATGCGATCACCCTATTGAACAACAGCATTATTGCCCTTGAGCATAATCCCAACCGTGTTCTATTTCTGCTTAATATCTTCACTCATCTGCCTTGAGTATGATCACAAAATTCATTTGTGATGGCATGCTTGGACGTTTATGCAAATTGCTGCGCATGTGCGGGATCGATTCAGAATACTGCAACCGCGGGATCACAATACTTATTGCTGCCCGAAAAGAAGATCGGATCATTTTGACAAGAAATTCAAAATTTCGAAATAAGCAGGGCGTTTTTTTTATTGCACCGGACGGCCCGGAACAACAGCTGGAAATTGTTATCAAAAATTTTCAACTGGATGCGGCTACCGAGCTTTTCAGCCGCTGTCTCGAATGTAATAGAATACTTGAATCGATCAAAAAAACCAAAGTGCGGGACCGTGTACCTTTTTATATATATGCACATAATCCCGCCTTCTTTGTGTGCCCGGAATGCCAGCGCGTTTACTGGCCAGGATCACATTATAAGAATATGCTCAGCAAAATATCGCAATGGGACATCATCAGTGAAACAAATAAGTAACGGTTTAGATTATGATTATAATTGCTACCGCAAATATTTGCTAACCGCAATCAAATACTACATTGTCGGATTGTCCTTTTTCTGCATGGTGAATACACTAAGCTGTACTCAATATCTTCGGACCGGCACCAGCCGAAGAACCGTGAGAATCGCTCTTATCAACGGAGTTCAAGAAGTCGTGGTCAGCGGTCGGATCAAGAATAAATATAAGAAAGAATATTCGATCACCCCCACCCATAAATTTCCAATACAGGTCAGCGCCTCTAAAGGTATCGTCTCCGTAAACAAAAAACCCTATCGCGGAAAGCTAAATATCGATCTCATCAATAGCCGGATCTGGGTCATCAATATCATCAATATCGAAGATTATTTGCAAGGGGTTGTACCATGTGAAATCGGCAAGATCAATTACGATCTGCTCGAGGCCGCAAAAGCCCAGGCAATCGCGGCCCGTACTTACGCCGCCGCCCATATTGATCAATATGCCGGTCTTGGTTTTGACCTTTATGCGACAATACGTGATCAGGTATATAACGGCTATAACGCTGAAACCGAGATCACCAATCAAGCAGTAAAAGAAACAAAGGGTAGGATAATCGTCTATAATCAACGACCGATCGAGGCAAAGTATCATTCAACCTGTGGGGGAAGGACCGCTGATTTCACTGATGCCTGGGCTGGCGATGGACCGACATACCTTCGCAGCGTAGCCTGTCCTTATTGCCGTAACAGTCCTCATTATTTGTGGAAGAAGACATTGTCAAAAAAAGATTTTTTTCGCCGACTGCGCGCTGGCATGGCCAAGATCGGCACATTAATACCTGAGAATGAACTAATAACCAATATCCGGCTGACCCGTAATAAGATCTCTTGCCGGATCCGCAAAATGACGATTGAAACCAATACCCGTGAATATGCTTTGACAAACTATCAGATCCGTACCGTATTTGGTGAACCGACTGATCCTGGTTCATTGCTTAAATCCAATTATATAGAGATCACGGTCCATGATGATTCAATCATCATTATCGGGCATGGTTTTGGTCATGGTGTCGGCATGTGTCAATTCGGAGCGATCGAAATGGCCACGCAGGGATTCGATCACCGGCAAATACTCCTGCATTATTACCCGGGCACCAGGATAGTAAAATACTGATTACCGAGTATCGATTACGGTTTGCTGTCTGTTTTCCCTCTTGACAAAGTTTAAATACTATATAAAATAATGTAAAAATAGGAAAAAAGGAGGAATGATGAAGAAAATTTTGGTACTTCTCTGCGTCATCGCGCTCTACCTGGCATGCGATTATGCCACTGACAACACCAGTCTTTATCCTGACGTTGAGCTCGTTAGTATGAATCCAATGGGCTGGTACACGGGTGGAACCGATACAACTGTATCCGCATCGATCGATGAAACTATTTTTGTTGCTGAAAATTCGGTTGATTGTTATCTCTCAAAATTGATCTGGACATATCACCACGAAGACGGTTCGACGTTCGCTGGTCCTGAAGAAATATCGCTATACATGAAGGTCCCTGGCAAAACTGGATCCGATGCTGATAGCGCAAAATTAGAGAATATTCAAATACCGCTTTTACCGGTCTGGCAAAATGTACAACCTGGTTCTCAGTGCCGGGTGCAGCTTAATTATGTCTTTGTCGACGAATACTGGGGTTCACGATATGATACTGTCGTTGCCTGGTTTGGTATTTATATGTGGCCGCAATAATATTATATGGAATAAGAAATAAAAAAGGGCTGCTTGAGCAGCCCTTTTTTTATGCCTTGAAAACTTTTTTTAATACCCGGGCAAAAATTGTCATACCGATATGAAGTTCGCTCTCATTAAGCACTAAAGGTGGAATGAATCTCACTGCCGTATCACCGGCTCCAAGCATTAATAATCCGTTCTTGAAAGATTCATAAATTAACGCATCACGCCGGTCTTTAACCGGTTTTTTGGATTTACGATCAGCTACCAATTCTACACCGATCATTAAACCTTTACCGCGTACATCGCCAATAAATTCATACTTACTGTACAGGTCACGCAGGTAATCCATGGCTATGGCACCAAGCTTTCGGGCATTATCAATTATCCCGTGTTCCAGCAATTCAATCGTTTTCAACGCTGCGGCACAGGCAACCGGATTACCGCCAAAAGTCGAAGCATGGGATCCAGGCGGCCAATTCATTATTCCCGACCGCGCGGCGCATACTCCCAGAGGAAGACCGGATGCAATACCCTTGGCAATACAGTAAATATCTGCCTTAGTACCATAATGTTCGATCGCAAACATGCGGCCGGTACGACCCATCCCAGCCTGCACCTCATCATCCACTAACAATATACCATATCGATCGCAAATCTTTCTTAGTAAAGGTATAAAACCTTTCGGCGGGACGATATAACCGCCTTCACCCTGTATCGGCTCTAAAAAAATGGCCGCCACTTCCTCAGGAGGTACAGTCTTCTTGAACAAAGAATCCTCGATATAATGGGCGCAGGCAATATCGCAGGATGGAAATGAAAGATGCATAGGACACCGGTAGCAGTATGCATAAGGCACATGCGTAACATCAGGAAGCAAAGGTGCAAAATATTTTCTCTGTATCGCTTTTGACCCGGTCAACGATAATGCACCAAACGTGCGGCCGTGGAAAGCACCGGTAAAAGCAATGTAACGGGGCCGGCGGGTATGATAGCGGGCAAGTTTCATTGCACATTCAACTGATTCGGTGCCGGAATTGCCAAAGAAAACTTTTTGATTCTTTGCGCCGGGAACGAT
>Ga0154645_1105_pt1 | contig 11089 bp, 11 predicted proteins | sample Rifle2008BG13ft_FD_116074 | JGI IMG/M metagenome (GOLD analysis project Ga0154645, IMG submission 116074) | candidate division WOR-3 bacterium RBG_13_43_14
CACCACGCACGGTCGCCGACCATCGTTCACTGCTGCCGAAGAACCAGTACGCGCCCGGCAACTTTATGAAAATTTTATCGAGCATTTAAAAACAAATGGTATTCCGGTTGAAACTGGCGTATTTGGTGAACGTATGCAAGTTAATCTGCAGAATCGGGGTCCAGTAACGATTATCATGGAGGATTAAATGGCATACAGCATGACCGGTATCGGATCAGCAAGCGGGATGATCAAAAAACCAAATGTAAAGTTTGAGGTGGCAATTAAATCTTATAATCACCGGTTCTTAGAAATTTCGATAAAATGCCCCAATTCGCTTGCTGCCCATGAAGAGGAAATAAGGTTTGAAGTGCAAAAAAGGGTTAGTCGCGGGCACATTATCGTTGTCATCACGCAAGACCGTGAACTCCTTCCGGCCAATATTGAAATTGATAGGCTGATGCTTGAGGCTTACCTGAATATCATGAAGGAATTGAAACGCAACAGGAAGATCACTGGTGAATTGAATATAAATACATTACTATCAATACCTGGGATAGTAAAATTCAGCCAAACATCTAGTAAGGAAACCGGAATATATACTCAGTTCAAACCGATCTTGGAAAGAGCACTTAGCTCCTTTCTTAAAATGAAATCAAAAGAGGGCAAGAATACTGTTCGGGAAATAAATAAATCCATAAAGATCATCGAAAAATCAGTGCAGCAGGTTGAGGTTCTGATCCCGAGCCGGAACGAAAATTACAAAACAAAATTGATCGAACTTGTAAGCCAGCATAAAGATGGGCTTGATCAGAATCGTTTTCACCAAGAATTATTCTATTTGACCGACCGGAGCGACATTACTGAAGAATGCAAACGGCTTATCAGTCATATAATATTGTTCAAAGAGGCGCTCGCTCAAGCGGATCATCCGGGGCGTCGAATCATTTTTTTGCTCCAGGAAATGCAGCGTGAGGCTAATACCCTTAGCGTCAAGGCAAATATGTTCGAGATCAGCCGTTTAGTAGTAAAGATCAAAGAAGAAATTGAAAAGATCAGAGAGCAATCCCAAAATATCGAATAAGGGGCGAGTAATCGTTATCTCGGGCCCATCCGGTGTCGGTAAAAGCACAATATGCAATATTATTTTGAAGAAAAGGAATGATTTATGGTTCTCGATCTCCACCACTTCAAGAGTGCAAAGAAAAGGAGAACAGCAAAACCGGGAATATATCTTCATTTCAAAGAGTTCGTTCCTCGAACAGATCAAGCAAAATAGATTCCTTGAGTATGCAGAAGTTCATGGAAACCTATATGGTACACCCCGTGAACCTCTCGAAAAAGTACTTGAAGGTGGTAAGAACGTTCTTCTGGATATTGATGTTCAGGGAGCTCAAAAGATCATGACCTTATTCTCCGCAGGTATTTTCATTTTTTTGATACCGCCGAAATTCGGCGACCTCAAAGAAAGACTGCAGAAAAGAAATACCGATAATACGGACGAGATCTCAAAGCGTCTAATCCAGGCACAGAAAGAAATGGAGTATATGAAAGACTATAAATATATAATTCAGAATATTAAAATTGCCGATACGGTAAGATCAATACTCGAAATCCTTAAAAATGAACTCGATCGAAACGCAGAGCTCTAGAAATCATAGCAATCTTTTTGCATCTCCGTAATCGAGGTCTCCGTAGTTTTTCGGAAACCTCTAAAAAAATGATTGACATTAAAGAAATTGTTTATATACTCCTGCCAACATGGGGCAGTAGCTCAGTTGGGAGAGCGTCTCGTTCGCAGCGAGAAGGCCGCCAGTTCGACTCTGGTCTGCTCCATAGGCCGATTAATAAGAGAGGAAAGGAAAATGTTTATACCTAAAAAATTATTTTTGACAAAAGGTGTTGGTAAGCATAAGGAAAAGCTTGCCAGTTTTGAGGCGGCATTAAGAGATGCGGGTATTGCTCCTTTTAATATCGTAAGGGTTTCAAGCATATTACCGCCCGGTGCGAAAATCCTGTCTAAGACCAAAGGGCTGCAATATCTTTCACCAGGTGAAATAATCTATGCGGTGCTGGCTGAATGCAGTACTAATGAACCCCATCGTCTGATCTCAGCGGCGGTTGGGGTTGCCATTCCATCGGATCGAAACCAATACGGGTATTTATCCGAGTATCATTCAAACGGTGAAACCGAAATTAAAACCAGAGACAAAGCTGAAGATCTGGCTGCGCAGATGTTAGCAACCACTTTAGGTGTGCCGTTCGATCCGGATACAAGTTATGACGAGCGTAAAGAGCTCTGGAAGATCTCCACTAAAATAGTACGAACAAGCAATATCTGTCAAACCGCGATCGGTGATAAATACGGATTATGGACGACGGTTCTCGCTACCGCAGTCCTTATACCTTAAACCCGTTTTGCATCTCGTGTTCTTATGATTTTATTACTATGGATAATATCATTTACTTTTCCCGGTTCAATATATTCCGGGGACCGTATATTTTATTATGATGCTCGCTCCATGGCTTCGGGGGGCGCATCGGTCGTTAACGCTAACGGAGTAAATCCAGCCGTATTTCCCGAAAACCGCTTCCGGGTCAATTTTATCTATAATCCGGTGTTTACCAGCGAAAAACGCGGATTAAGAGTATATGATAGTTATGGTAATAATATGGGTATCTCAACCATTGACGAAAATGTGACTTCAACCGATCAATATTGCGGTTCTTTGGCAATCATGCCATTAAATTCCTTCTATCTTGGCTGCCGTTTTGTTCCGGCATGGAACTTTTCCTATAATTATCGGCATGAATCACGCGATGATTTCTACCAACTGCAAAGTATTGAGGAGATCACCAATCAGGGAGCAATCGATGATCTTGAACCGATGATCGGTCTGGCGATTGGTAGAATATCGATCGGAGTCTCCTACATTATTCAATATGGGAATATTCACTACCGCTATAGTCTAATCACAAATAGTGGAGCCGATTCGATCATGGAATCCAGCACATCCTATCAAGGCTCAACCGGGCGTGCCGGTATTTATTTTAAAAGTAAAATCGGTCTTGATCTTGGTTATGTGTATACTTACCGGTCATCACTGTCGGCTAATAATTCAGGAGCCGATCTTAACTATCCAACAACCCAGGTTATTGGATTTGCCTATCAACCGGCAAATCGTCTTCCGACAAGGCTGGCAGTCGAATTAGCCTATGAAAAATGGGTACAACCATTGTTCGTTTACAAGCTTGGTATCGAGCATCATGTCACCGAGCAGCAGGCCTTGAGATATGGATTCTGCCTTTTGCCGGATTATAATGAAAAGTCGATCTGGACAACTGTCTTTTGCATTGGTTACGGTATGAAAAGGGATCGTTTTATGGTCGACATCGCCTACAGTTATGCAAAGCGTGATTATTCAAGTTATAGTCTTAATCTCGCACTTCCGGAGAACTTATATTTCAGCGAATCCACTAATAATATTATTCTCTCCGTCAGCTATTATTTTTAACAACAATTGATCGTCCTGTTATTTTTTCTTTTACTGGATCCTGGATATGATCATTTGTATGTAGTCCACACAAATGACATTGAAGGTGGTCTATCACCAAGCCAAGCATGGTGGATGAACCCATATTATCCACCGCCCCTGGGTAATGCTGCTGCGGCAGCAACGGTGATCAAGGAATTGCGGGCTGAAGCCGACAGTCTTGGCTATGGATTTCTCTTGTTTGACAGCGGTGATATGTTCATGGGTTCACCAATCGGCGAATTTTCCAAAGGTATCGCAGTTGCTGATTACTTCAATTTTTGCGGATATGATGTTCTATCCCCCGGGAATCACGACTATGATCTGGGCGTTGATGTATTCAAAGATTTCGCGCAGCATGTAAAGGCGAGGGTTGTATGCAGTAATATTGTAAATGCAGATAACGATGAGACGGTCGATTACCTGAGACCATATGAAATTATAGAATCAAACGGTATCAGGATCGGTATAATCGGCTTGCTCACCGAATATATGCCCGGCATGACCACACCCGAAAAATTCAAAGGACATAAAGTACTTGAAGAGATCGTCAGCGCCAGGGAATATATCGATACACTTCAGAATCATAATATTGATTTGATCTTTGCCCTTACCGGAATCGGATTAAAACATGATAAGCGTCTTGCCGAAAACGTTCCGGGCATAGATGTAATAATTGGATCGCATAGCTCTACCGCTCTCGAAACTCCATATGAGGATTCGATCAATCATACAATTATTGTTCAATCGTACAGCCATTTAACCAGCATTGGATTTATCGATCTATGGATCGATCGTGATACGCGACGAATAGCCGGGTATCGCGGTAAATTAATCGATCTCTTATCTGATGAAATTGAAAATGATCCGGCAATGGTTGATCTTGTACGGAAATGGGAGGAAATGACCCAAAAAGGTTTTGATGAGATCATCGGCTATAGTGACCATGAATTGACCAGGGCAGGTTTTGAAGAATCAATGATCGGCAATCTTATTACCGATGCGATGCGTGAATTTTTTAATGTTGATATCGCAATCCATAATTCGGGTGGCATACGGGCAAATCTGCCAAAAGGTAATATTACGTATCGCGATTGCTACAACATCGATGCACTCTCAAATACCGCCGTAACAATGGAAGTTACCGGTTCTTTACTAAAGAATATTATTGAAGTTGGTATTAATGGACATCATGCAATATTTCAGGTTTCCGGTATAAAATATGTATATAATTCCTCGCACCCGTCTGGCAAAAGACTAATTCGGATATGGTTACCAGATAATCAACTTGTTGAAAATGAAAAAGTCTACACAATTGCTACAAATTCGTATCTTGCCGCCGGAGGGGGAGACTACGTTGTTTTCAAACGAGGTGATAATATCCAGGATACTTTTCATTATTTGAGGAATATTATCGCCGAATATATCAAGGTGCACTCGCCCATAAAAGGTTCTGTAGAAAACCGCATCATCGATCAGGCATCTAATCACTGATGATGCTATTTCTTTTAGTGCCGATCATCTGGTCGGTCAATGCTAAAATAGCGACGTATAATATTTTAAATTTTCCCGAAGCAATGGGTTCGGAACGGGTTGATGATTTGCGAACGGTTTTCGCCTACCTGGATCCGGGCATTCTGGTAATACAGGAAATGCAAAGTCAGCTCGGAGTGGATCTGTTTCTTGATTCGATCGCCAATATATCGGGTCCGGATTATGCGGCTACTCCATTTAATGATGGCCCGGATACTGATAATTCGGTCGTATACCGAACAAATACCGTAGAATTGGTCGATGCTGCTTACTTGCCGGCCGTGAATCGCAATATAGCCCGATATAAATTCCGGTTTATTGATGGGAACAGAGAATTCTTCATTTACTCGATACACTTCAAGGCTTCATCCGGTTCAACGAATGAACAGATCCGATTGGAAGAGGCAGCTGTGCTTCGCAGCCACCTCGCCAATCACTCGTCAAAGGATGAATATTTAGTTATGGGTGATTTTAATATTTATACTTATGATGAGCCAGCTTATCATGCTTTAACCAATGCACCAGCCAATAACAGCCGTCTTTATGAAGTGATCGGCGCGGCCGGGAACTGGCATGAGAATGAACAGTATTCGATCGTGCATACGCAGTCGACCCGATTATATGCACTGCCTGATGGCGGTGCCAGCGGCGGCATTGATGACCGTTTTGATATGATACTTGCTGCCCAGACCATGATCGACGAAACCGGCTTGTATGTCGTGACCGGTTCATATAATGTATTTGGCAATGATAGTTATCACTTTGATCGGGCGATCAACTACGGATACAATCAGGCAGTACCTCAGCAAGTTGCTAATGCGCTTTATAACGCTTCAGATCATCTGCCGGTATCCATTACTATCTCCGATGGCGAGATCCAGGATAAGAAATCCAAGGTCATAAGCATTTTACCCAATCCGATGCAGGAGGATGCCCAGCTGAAATTTTCCTGGCAGGACGATTTCGTAAAGGCGCGGGTTGTGATAACCAATGTTCTTGGCCAGCGAATTGCTACGATCGAAACAACTGACCCGAACGGAATATCGCTGCATAGAAGCAATATTCCAGTTGGGATATATTTCGTGCATGTTATGCTGGAAACACGCTTTAACAAGATCTGGGATCACTGTAAACTGGCAGTGATCGATTAAACAATGAATACCCTGATATTCTTATGTATTCAAACATATTATTTCTTGAATTTAACTCCGGGTGTAACTGCTCTGAGCTCAGGCGGTATGTCGGCAGTAACATCTGAGGGGCTTTCCGCATTCCATAATCCAGCAGCAATCGATAAATTCATGGTAAATTTTACGATTGGTCGATGGTTATATGCGACCAATCTGATCGTGACCGGGATCGACTACAAGAACAATTGCTTTGGTATTCTCTATAACGACTATGGATCGATACCGGGGTGCGATCGTTTCGGTAGTGAGACATCGGTATTCCGTCCCGGTGATTTCATATTGATCGTGGGACGGGACCTGGGGCCATGCGGTATATCGGTAAAAGCTTTTCAGGAAGTGATTGCGGATTTCAAGATATACGGTCTGGCGCTTGGCATAAGTGCCTATGTGCAGACCGGGCGTTTTGCGATCGGTGCAAAATTGGATAATCTCGGTCGGGACATTGCCAATAACTATGCTTTGCAGCTCAATTCCTCAGCCGGTGTAAAGTATCGTGTTATCAAAAATGTTCTGGAAGCGAACATCAGCGGTACTATCCCTGAAAATTCATTCATGCTTGGGTTTTCATACAATTATTCGATTGTGACCACGAATTTTGGATTTAGATATCAGCTTGCCAAAGATTTGATATTAAACAGTCGAAATAAATGGTCAAGCGAAGATCTCGACCTGACGGCCGGATTGATAGTCAATGTGGATAAATACCGTATTGGTTATTCATTATTGCTTGATCAATACTCTTCGGCACATCAATTCTCGATCGTTATAACACCGTGAGAAGACCGTAGCGCGTTTTCCCTCTTTATTAAAGAGGGATTAAGGGAGATTATTAACAATCTGAATGAATTTGACGAAACTTCGTAGTGGCAGAGCTTGCTCTGCAAAGTTGTCCTGCATCCTGAATCTTGTATCCTGTATCATGCATTTGGCATCAATTCCTTGTATCAGAACTGGAAATGTGTAAAATAATGCCCATGGATCGGCACATGAGCAAAAAGATCGGCATTGCAGTCGTGGTCGGCGCCAGCATTATGTGGTCGCTTGAATCAATATTTGCAAAACTATCCTATCAGGTTGTCAGTGTTGGTAATGCTTTTGCAGCACGTACAATATTCAGCCTGGTGATAATTGGCGCCTATGTGCTGCTAACCAATCATCCAAAGCGTATATTGGTTGATAGAAAAGTACTGCCGTGGCTTGTATATGTATCACTTGCCGCTACCCTTTTTGCCGATTTATTGTATATATATGCCCTTTCCCGGGTAGCGGTTATAAACGCGGTACTTATTGGGCACATGCAACCGGTATTTATCGTTGTGATCGGATACATCTTGCACCGCGAAGACCGCATAAGCCGTAACGATTATATTGGTATCGCATTTATGATCATTTCCGGGCTATTGGTCACATCGGGTAATCTGAACAACTTGTTCCGCTTCAAACTGGGCAGTACCGGTGATCTTCTTGTACTTTTAGCTACTATTGCCTGGGCAACCACAGCGATCATAGCGCGCAAATATCTCAAGGCAATACCGCCTTCGATCATTGCTTTTTACCGATTTTTCTTTGCCGGCATCGTTTTTATCGGATATCGACTGTTATTTTATAATATTAAAATCATCAGCATTTACCAGATTTTACTGGGATTGGTTATCGGACTCGGCACAATAATGTATTATGAGGGCATACGTAAATTGAAGGCGGCTCAGGTCGCCGCGATCGAACTGTCGACTCCTTTTTTTGCTACTGTTCTCGGTTTTGTCGTTCTTAAAGAAATGATCACGCTTCAACAGGCATTTGGGATATTGTTGTTATTCGCCGGGATGTATTATCTGGCTACAAAGGAAATATAATCTTAATCGACCAAAACTTCCAGAAATTTATCTACAAGTAAGCCGTCAAGCTGACTATCCTTGATACCTTCAAGCTCTTTAATTGCTTGTTTCTTCGATTTCGCTTTGCGATACGGCCTCTCGGACAGCATGGCATCATAGGCGTCAGCGACCGCAACGATCCGGGCAAGTAATGGTATTTCCTCGTGCTTCAAACCATTGGGATAACCGTTTCCGTCGACACGTTCATGATGGGCATAAATTATCTCCAGTATTTCATGGAAATCGCTCACCGTCGACAGGATCTGACGGCCAAGTACTGGATGGCTTTGTATATAAGTGCGTTCTCTTGAGTTAAGCGGTGCTTTTTTATTCAATATCGCCTCAGGGATCCCGATCTTTCCGATATCATGTAACAAACAAGCATGTTTTAAAAGTTCGATCTCTTTTTCCGATAAATTCAAAGCCCTTGAGATCTGGACCGCGTAATCCATTACCCGTAAAGAATGGCCGGCAGTGTATTGATCCTTGGTTTCGATCGTCTTGGCGATCAATTGTATAAGTTCAACAAAGCTCTTATTCGATTTTGCGATCAGCTCGGATACGAGGGTTTCGTATTTTGTTAAGGCGGTCAGTACCCACGAATACTGTGATAAGAATGTCCACAGATAAGATAATGAAAAAACAACCGTGCCGAAAACAAAAGCATGATTGAAATACGGCAGCAATGGTCGGCCACGGGAAACAGAGACAAAATCATAAATACCGGTTATTATTATAAAACCAAGCCCGATATATACCGGTCGATAGTTCATGCTTTTAAAAAGTTCGTTGACCGGTGTAATGATCAATGAAATAAAGAAATAGAAACTGATCGAGAAAAATACTATCATAAAAAATGAATAGAGAATACCGCTTGTCGGCCGCAGGTAATTACCGTATTGGTAAAGAGGCAGCGTAAGTACTTTATTAGTGAAGAAGGTTATTATCCAGAAAAGAAGAGTGATAACTGTAAGCGCGGTATGAGCAATGCGATTGACTTTTCGTCCGGTGAGCGAACTGATAAAAGGCATGAATGCATTCATATAACCAAATATACCAACATACATAATTTTTGTCCAGAATAGCGGATTGTGATCAGTGATTAGTTGAATACAACCCAGGAGTGATACCGAACTGAATAAGAATGGGGTAGCTGCATATAAAAACTGTTTGTTCTTAGGATCTTGCAGGTAAAGTATGATAAAGGATACAAAAATAACAGTTGTGAGGGTAAGCAAAGAATGAATTATGATCAATGGCATCGGCGTGATATTGTATTGTTATTTGCAATCGTGTCAATAGTGAAGCTTAAATGAGAAGGGGAGATGCTGAGAATTTTCTGCAACATCTCCCCAGAATCAAGCGTTGTATCGTTAACGCGTGACTATGATCTTGTGGGTGGATTGATCGCTTCCCGCCTTAACCATTACAAAATAGATGCCGTCGGCAACACGACTGCCTTGATCGTCTTTGAGGTTCCATTCAATGTTTTTCTTACCCGATCGATCGCTGCTTCGATATAGTGTTCGGATCGAACGTCCGATTGCATCGTAAATACTCACTAATATATTATCATCGCGATTAAGTGTGAACGACAGCATGACACGATCAGTTGCCGGGTTAGGCTGGGCGACCAAATTAATAGAATTAATCGCCTGGTTATCGTTTTCATCAATACCTACTGTGGGTGTATGGAATCCTCTGACCTTGACTATCATATTCGTGGTTGACGCACCCTGCGGTATTGTAATCCAGTAATTACCATCGCGCGGATCGTATTCAATGCCGCGTATATTCCAGCCAGCCGCAACCTTAAAACGGTTACCGGTTACAACCGGTGGTATACCTTGATATTCAATAACTCCGGCACTATCAAGGGCGGTGCCGCCGGAATTAAACCAGGTATGTACCTGAACGATACGGTTATAATCTGTGTCATATGCGAGACAGCGGTTATTATAATATCCTTGAACTGGGCTATTATACTGAACTCCGGTGCCAAATGTATCGGCATAATATATGTATTGAACTGCACCAAGTGCGGTTCTGCGATCAGCACACCATAAACGATAATTATTGTAGGTGATACCGACCGGATAATCGTTTGCTGGATTGGCAAACTGTCGGTTAATGGTCCCGGTTTTGGTGATTTTCCAGATCTGCTTTAAATAGTAACTAGTTACCCATAATTTGTCATCATAGGATGAATAGCTGATATCCGTACAGTTCGTATCTGGGGCTGATATCGATCCAAAGCTCGTGACCATGCTATCTGAAGAATAAACACCGATCGCCCGGCTGTAAGCATCGAGTACATAGATACGATTTCCAACACGGTCATAAGCAAGACCGTACATGAATCCCGTGCTGGGAAAACCGGGAAGAAGTTTAGGTCCCCATATAATAGTGCCCGGAGCGATCCCGATCATCAAGGAAAAAGGCCTTGTCCAGGTCGATTCAGCGGATATTAGAATAAGACTGAAATCAGCGGTGAGGCCATTTGGTGCCGAGCTGCTTATCTGAACATCATACGGGTCGGAATTATTGTTAGCACCAGCACCAGCTGCTATATTACCATAAGTATAAAGCGAATCAGTGATCGTTACATAGGGAGAGCTAGTTCGAAGCCGTCCCTGTACATTAGTGGCAGTTTGATTGCCGGCATTTGTAATATAAGTTACAATCCCGGCGTTCTCACCCGGGTCAAGCTGGCCATTGCCATTATTGTCATTAACAACATTGACACTATTTAAAACCAGGAATGGTTGATTGCCAAGTAAATCGAGCGTAACGTCATCGGCGAAGACCTTCGCCAGTTCTAACGCACCTCAGCACGTATGAGCAGTAGTATCGAACAAGGCAATACTTATTTTACTTACATTGGTAGGATTAACTCCAGGCAGAAAGCTTGATAATTCATTGGCGATGTTCAGAGAATGATTATGCCATAAGGAATCGGATACGGTGATCAAATGCCGCG
>Ga0154645_1168_pt1 | contig 11065 bp, 11 predicted proteins | sample Rifle2008BG13ft_FD_116074 | JGI IMG/M metagenome (GOLD analysis project Ga0154645, IMG submission 116074) | candidate division WOR-3 bacterium RBG_13_43_14
GGTGTCAATTATTTTTCTATTATCGGTGAAAACGACCGAAAGCACGAGTCCTCGTTGCCCCATTACGCCGGCATTCTGACCGCTGGCGTCTTTCATCAAAATAAAATCAAACCTGAAGTTTGGAAAAGAAATTTTGAAGCTCGTGGAACGCGTTGATTCTCCGCTCATAAATTTTTGACAATAACTTGACCGTCGAGCCCATCCGAATATAATATCCTTATTATGCCTGTGACCGCAAAAAAATATACGATCAAGATCAACCGTGAATTGTGTAAGGGATGCCAGTTTTGTATGGCATTCTGTCCGGAAAACGTGCTCGCGATGAAAAAAGCCAAAGCGGTAGTTATCAATCCAGAAAAATGCACCGGCTGTCAGCTTTGTGAACTATATTGCCCGGATTTTGCAATCGAGGTCGAGAAAAAAAATGAATAGAAATCAATTAAATATCCGCCTGATGAGCGGTAATGAAGCCTGCGCCGAAGCCGCCCTGATCGCTGGCATGCGCTTTTTTGCCGGTTATCCGATCACGCCATCGACCGAGATCGCTGAGATCCTGTCCCGGCGCCTGCCCAAGGTCAAAGGTGTGTTCATTCAAATGGAAGATGAGATCGCATCAATGGCATCGGTGATCGGGGCCTCGCTTGCCGGAGTCAAATCAATGACCGCTACCAGTGGTCCCGGATTTTCTTTGATGCAGGAAAATATCGGTTTTGCAATCATGGCTGAGATTCCATGTGTTGTTGTCAATGTCCAGCGTGGCGGACCGAGTACCGGATTGCCGACCAATCCGGCCCAGGGTGATGTCATGCAGGCTCGGTGGGGTACTCATGGCGATCACCCGGCAATAGTCGTGGCTCCAGGCACGGTTAATCAGGTTTTTGAATGGACGATCAAAGCTTTCAATCTCTCGGAATATTACCGAATACCTGTGATCATGCTCCTTGATGAGATCGTAAGCCATATAAATGAAAAAGTGATACTACCGGACCCTTCGAGCCTGGCGATTATCAATCGCAAACATACGACCAAAATGCCGGGTGAATATATACCCTATCAAAATAACGCAAATATGGTCCCGGAATTCATTGAATTTGGTCTCGGCTATCATTATCATGTCACCGGCCTGAGTCATGATGAAAGCGGTTTTCCTACCAATACTCCGGGCATCGTGAACAAATTGATTAGGCGATTGAACGATAAGATCGAAAAACACCGGCATCAAATCATTAAGCTGAAAACCGAATTCGTCGATGATGCCGATACATTTATCATCGCCTATGGTTCGACCGCTCGTTCAGCACATTTTGTTGCAAGAATGAACCGGGCAAAGGGAATAAAAATCGGTTTCATTCAACCGCTTGTGCTCTGGCCGTTTCCCGGAAAAGAAATCGCCGATATTGTTAAGAACGCCAAAAGTATCATTGTACCGGAAATGAATCTTGGCCAATTAAGCCATGAGATCGAGTGCGCCTGTGCAAGACCGGTGATCAGCGTCAACCGCGTTGATGGCAACATGATTACTCCGGAAGACATACTGGAAAGGTTATAGCATGTTCCCCTATTCAAAATATCTCCGTACTAACCGTTTGCCTCATATCTGGTGCACTGGATGCGGCTGCGGCATAATCCTAAAAGCAATGTTACGCGCGGTCGATCGCAGCGGTATCGATCGAAATACGCTGATCTTTGTCTCCGGTATCGGCTGTTCATCGCGTACTCCCGGTTATATTGATTTCGATACTTTACACACGACCCATGGAAGGGCGCTGGCTTTTGCTACTGGTATCAAACTCGCTAAACCCGAAATGAAAGTCATTGTCCTGACCGGTGATGGCGATGCTTGTGCGATCGGCGGCAATCATTTTATCCATGCGGCACGCCGTAATCTCGATCTGACAGTTATCCTGTATAATAATCGCATTTACGGTATGACCGGCGGACAGCCCTCTCCGACCACTCCTTATGGCGAGAAAGGTACGACCGCACCTTACGGTAGTATTGAACCTTCTTTTGATGTTTGCCGGCTGGCGGCTGCCGCGGGCGCGGTTTTTGTGGCAAGAAGTACGTGTTATCATGCTACGCAGCTCGATAAATTGATACTCAAGGCAATGAATATAAAGGGATTCAGCCTGGTCGAAATTCTATCACCATGCCCGACCTATTATGCCCATCTTAACCGGCTTGGCACAAGCCTTGATCTGCTTATGGGCTATAAGAGAAATAGCATCCCGGTCGAAAAAGCACGCCGCCTGGATCCTTCCGAATTAAAAGATAAGATAGTCACCGGCGTCATCTATAAAACTGAAAGACCGGAGTATTTTGAAGAATATCATAAACTACAACAAGGAATTACCGAAAATGGGAGGTTAAGGTGAGCTTCCGCTATGAAATTCGCCTGAGTGGTTCGGGCGGTCAGGGGCTGGTTCTGGCAGGTCAAATCCTGGCCGAAGCCGCCGCGATATACGACGGTAAGAACGCTACTCAAAGTCAATCATACGGGCCAGAGGCCAGAGGCGGTTCGAGCCGGTCTGAAGTAATAATATCCGATGAGGAGATCGATTATCCTAAAGCCGTGAGCATTGATCTATTGCTTTGCTTTACTCAGGAGGCATGGAACAAGTACGGCAGAGACCTGAAACCCGGCGGTATACTGATTATTGATTCGGACTTTGTCACCGAACCAAAGGATCGACAAGGTGCAGTCTATGCCTTGCCGATTGCGGCAATGGCAGAAAAAGCGATCGGTCGATCATTGGTGGCTAATATCGTCGCCCTCGGTCTGATAACCGGTATCACCGGGATAGTTACCAAAGAATCCATGGAAACTGCAATCCAGTCGCGCGTACCCAAAGGTACCGAAAAAATAAATCTCAAAGCTTTTGGTTGTGGATTTGATAAAGCGATCGAGCTTAAAACAAATTAGCTGACCCAACCGTATTACATGAAAAGATATATCGCCCGGATTAAGGAAATCACCCGTGAATTTGGCAACCATTATAATAAACATCTTATGATGATCGAAAGGAACTTGCCGGATCTGATCAAGCGACTTGAAGAAACCAAGAACCGAGAGAATATCCATATCCTTCATCCTGCCTATGATTTTGAGCAAGAGATCCGGACGGTCGCACGATCCGGCATTACGACCGAAGAAAAATTAAACCTGACCGGCACCTTTTTTGCCCTTCAGCTTCTCTACATAAATCGTCAGGCGATCGATCTGCTGCAAATGGATTCACGAAAGGTCAGCGATGACCGGTCTACGGTTTACCGAAAATTCATGATCAACGCCGGTAATAATTTCCGTCTTCCGACCCGATGTTATCTCGAAATCCTTTTTAATATATTTTCCAGAGATGAATCATACCCTCACTATGTTATCCTCGGTGTGGGCACAAAATCCGATCAAGATGATATCGATATTGGAATAATAGATGACGGGGACGGTGATCGAAAGGCATTCAATCAATTGATCGCCCGGGTAAGCCAGGAATTCTTTAAATATGCTACTTCCTTTCATTTCCATTTATCCGAGCATATCGGCACGCAATATTATTCAGCATCGATCCCTGAATATAAAAAAGAACTGGAAAACAAGATCGGTGATTATGTCATAATCAGCGAAATGCTCAGCGCGGCGGTCATAACCGGCGAACAACAATTGTACAATCAATTCCGCAAGGAAATAACCGCTCGATATTTTTACCGACCGGGTGAGGATAATCGCTATCATGAAGGCTATTTACGCGGCATCATCGGCGAGATACAATCTCTGCTCGCCAAGCCGATGAATCAAACATCGATACATCTCAAGGAAGACGGATTGCGCATCATTAAAAATACGATCGCCGCCCAGAAAACCATATACTGCATCGATGAGGTAAATGCATGGCAGATACTGGACCGTTTAAAATACTCCAATCCTCAGCGGCTCAAGGAATACTATCAGCTCGAACGTTCCCTGACCTTTTTTGAGATCTTCCGTTATCTTTATCAGCTGTTTTCTGCACAGCAGGAAGAGATACAGCTTGAACACACTGCCCTGCGCAACGTACGCCGGGTCTCAAAAGTGCTTGGCTATACCGATATCGGGATCACGAGCGCGGAGACTAATCTCCTCGTCCATTACTATGAACATGTACAAAATGCCAGGCAGACAACTCCTGTACTGATCAATGATATCAAAGAACATCTGAATACGATCTCGAAATTCCGGTCCTTCATGATGCCTGAAGACCCGGGTAACATGACGCTTGAGTTTATTGAACAATTCCGGTTCTTTGTTGGTACTTCATTCTGGGATGACGTCCTCGATAACCTCCGTCAGGATGCAGTTTTGATAAAATTCATTAATGACTTCAAGTCACTGGCTGCCCGGCAGCGTGATCGTGTGATCAAACTGTATTTTCAATGGTTTAAATATGATCTTTATTCATTTGTAAAATTACTGGGTATTCTTGGTAATAACCGGCAGAGTATTGAAATCTTCGAAGAATTGAATGATTATCTTCTCGAACGGATCACTTCGATACCGGACATTGTTCGCAGCATCGCGCATCTATTCAATCGCTTCCCGACATTGATCAATAGTTATCTGGCACTGAACAACGATGACAATCTCCATCTGTTCTCACATCTTATTGAAAACAAAAGATACGAAAGTGAGATCTCGGATCTGATCGGTGATCTTGATCATCTAATTAACCTTCACCGGTCGAGCAGCTCATTTTTCAAGCACTTTTTTCTTCGCGTGCTCAACAAATACCCGGAATCGATAACCCTGCTCAAGAATGATGACGGTCTTGACAAATATGCGGATGGTCTTTATAGCGACATTGAATCAATGCCCTCGTTCGACGAAAAGAAAGAGAAACTAGGGGATTATTATGACCTGGAAATGCTTCGGGTCGGGATCAAAACTCTCAATGGTGCATCACCCGGCGTCAGCAATGTCGAGTTCACAAACTTCTCTGATAACTATATTCGTACCCTGTTCGATCTCTGCCGCCGCGAAGTCGATACCCAAACCCAGGGGCGCATTATCACTGAGGATCTGTTCGCGGTCTTCGCGGCTGGTGGTCACGGACGCGAACAGGGCTATGATGATGACTTTGACATGATCGCCATACTAAACTCCGATAATCCGCAGATTTTAAAATATTGCAATCATATCGTCATTAAAATGAATCGTGAGATCGCAAAACGGGGGACAATTCCGCATCATCGTTTTGCCGATCATTTTGGGAGCTATGTAATAAACTTTAACCGCCTGGTCGATTTTCTCAAGCAGCCGCACCCGGATCATTTTATCGAACAATCTTTGTTACTTGGCGCGCGTATGGTCGTTGGATCCCATCATATTGAAAAAGAGTTCAATGATCATATAATCCGGGCTCTGATCTTCAGAAAAAATACTGAGTACATTAGCGCCATGATCGAAGAAATGCGAAAGCGACACGAACATTACAAAAATCCTGAACCAGCTGCCGGCATCAGCATCAAGGAAACCGCCGGTGGTTTACGTGACATTGAAATGCTGATGTTGATTTTCAAAGCCAGATTCCGGGTAAAAACACCGGTCAATCTGAAAGTCTTCCGGTCAGTACGAAAAGTGGAAAATGAATTGAAGGCGGACTTAAAAAAACTCACCCGGGCATTTGACTTTTTGAAACAGCTCCGCGACGTCTACCGGTTGACCAATGGTGCATCGGACCTTATAATACCTGAGACCTTAGATAATACGACGCGAATAATGGGATATGAAAGCAAACAAGAACTATTCGAGACTTTCATCGAAACAACTGCCGCCGTGACTAAGATCATCAACCGTTTTCTGCACAATCTTAAAGGAAGGTAATGAAAGAAATTGACCAGCTGAAAAAAATGCTCGAGACCGATGACCGTTATACAATTGAGGCTTATCTTTTCATATTTGAGGCGTTGACTTATACGCGCAAGCGGCTAAAACGTGAAACCCACGTTACCGGCAATGAACTTTTAAATGGTATCGTTGAGCTTGCCCACAAGAATTATGGGTTAATGGCAAAAACCGTTTTTGAACACTGGGGGGTGACAAAAACAATCGACTTTGGACATATTGTATTCAACCTCGTCAATGCAAAATTGCTGAGTAAAACCGAAGAAGATCGTCTTAATGATTTTAGAGACGTTTTCGATTTTGATGAGGCCCTGGTCAGGAGTTACGAGATCAAATTTCGTAACTCAAAGAAAAACTGATCACATTTTAACATTTTTTATCAAAAAGACAGCTCTTGCGTTTGGCTGTTTATATACCAACGATCTCAAATTTTTTTCCCCAGGCGGCGATCCGATCACCCTGAACAATAATGACACCGCTTATGTCTTCGATAGTCTTGGCAAACTCGATCGCAGCGTTAAAATCATCGCGCGAGTTGACCTGGTTGCCGATCGCGGTCGCAGCGGCATCGGCCAGAATACAATCATTGGCAATAATCGTGACCGCATCGGCTTTACCAAAACTTAAAGAATGCCCGACTGTGCCCGAAGAAGTGCATACGCCGACGCCGCCGGATGCATCAACCTTTAGTGCCAGATGCATTGATAATGGAGAATTTCCTGCATAGAGCGCGATCATGACCGGTTCATGGCTGCTCGCAAATATATCACCACCGTTCTCAATAATCAAAGTGTGACCGAAATGCATTAATTCGCAGGCGAGCGCATGATTTACCGCACCAGCTACCGCCGCCATCGGGCCGACTCCGGTTTTCAGGGCAGCCTGTGCCATTTCTTGGGCTATATCCGGTGCATCACCGAGCACTGATACAGGAACCAGGCTGCGACCAAATTCTGAATGCCTTATTATATACGCTTCAAGCTCTTTCCGTACTCTAATCAGAATATTATAAGCCAAAGAACTTAAATTGGTCTCAGATCGGATGCAAAGATCGCTTTCCTGGTATCGAACAAAGAATTGCTCAAGTTTCGATTCAGCACATTGATTGCGGTACCAGCGCGGTTCGTAAATTGTGGTCTTCATCGGCTATTTAATGTCAAATGAAATTTCGATCGCATTATATGGACAGACCTTTAAACACTCTTCACAGCCGATACATCTTGCCATTTCCAGAGTAACGTACATCTCCGGGCTTTTAACATAAAATGCATTGGTCGGACATACGGCTGAACATACTCCGCAGTGAACGCATTTATTTTCATTCCGGACAATATCCTGGCTCAACAACTCGGTCTTCACACCCAGTTTATGCAAATAATCAAAACCTTTTTTCAAGCTGGTATTTGTGCCGCTTAATTCAAGGACCAATAAACCTTCTTTATCGTCCGCCGAAAAACGCGCCTTGAGAATATTGAACATAATATTGTATTTTTTGACCAACTCATACACCACGGGCTTTTCGGTCAAAGATGGTGGATAACGTAATACGACTTTTTGCGATACACTCATTTTCCCTCTCTTTATCAACGGTATTTACCGCCAAAACGTTTGAATTTCACTCCTGAATCCTTACCTGGTAAAGCCGCACTCGGATGAGTCAAGAAGAATTTCCCATGTTCAATCCAGGACTTCAAGGACTGAGCGATCTCCCGTGCTTTTACATAACTGGAGATCGGGAAGGTCGGTATTTTTTTGCGACCAATCTTGATTACCCCTGATTTCAATGAGGCATAGTCGATCTCAGCCAGTATTCGACCCGATAGTTCAGGATAATCAAGGGCATAGTCAACAATCGGTGCCAGGATATCAGCATCGGTTATACAGGTTTGCCGGAAAATATCTTCATCAATAATTGGTATCGGAATGCCGATACCAACGGTCAGGCTTACGCCATAACCGAGCACTGAAGTACCTCTTAACCATTGAGGTTTCATCTGCTTCAGATCGCCGAGCACGGCAAGCGTACCGGCGCCCGACCTCGGCACTCCTTTTTCATTGCGCAACCCGCCCGGATTATGCTGGGTACCGGGCCAGACGACATAGCCAATACCGCCGCCCAGGAAGATCCGGGTACCGATCCCGATCGTGCGAAAATCCGGGTCATTAAGCAATGGTGACAATTGTCCGGCCGAACAGTAATTAGCATTACCCATATCTGGTTTAAGCACACCGAGATAAGTATATAGTTTTTCCTTGCTCGTATTGACCGCGACATTATAATTCTGATAGCAATTGCGGGGATTGAATAAAAAAGCATCATTTATATCATTGATCGTAAAACTACCGGTTAATTCTTTACGGGGATACTCCTGAGTACCGTAACTCAGAGCTTTGACTTTTATTCGTTTTCCTGCAACCAGATCCTCGATCAAGTGACCGCCGCCATACTGGAATGAACCAGGATGCAGAGAATTTGCCGAGTCATTTTGCGTAATCTGGGTCGCGCCGATATACAGATCAACCGCGGCGATACCGCAAAAGACCTCTACATCGTTGAGCCAGGCCTTGCTGATCCTCATACGGGGTTTGGTATGACCGAGATTCAGGAATGCGCCGGATGAGCACATCGGGCCAAATGTACCGGTGGTAACAACATCGACTTTTTTAGCCGCCGTCTTGATGCCTTCTTTTTTAACAACATCGATAATCTCTTCGGCCGTGAAAACCACTGCCTTACCTTGCTTTATCTTTTCATTGATCTCTTCGATCGTCTTGGACATGGTCACCTCCTTGTTACCAAGATTAAAAATCCATTCAGAGGTGATGAGTGATTACAAAAACAAAAACTTTCCCGATATGGGAAAGTTAGCTGGTACAACGCACACTCATCTATCCCTTTGCGGGCGGGAGTTGGCACCCGCCCAAGGCGGGTTGCCGAGGTTTCACAGGGCCCGTCCCTCCACCTCTCTTGATGAGAATCAATTTTCAAAGAACAAGTTTATCATTATATATAATTTCCGAAAATTGTCAAGAGGGAAAAAACGGTACTCCCTCCGGAGGCGGGCAAGCGCTAATCGGCATAAAAACCGTGGTTTTGATGCTTAGAAGTTTTGTAGTTTTGAAATTCATACCTTCATGGCTTCTTAACTTCGTACCTTCAGAGGTCCAGATTTTCAATTACATAATTACCATTTACTGATTACTAAATATTTCCTGCATCATGAATCATGTATCAATCTTTTATAGTATCTGATTTGTTGAGGTGTCGTTGACATATCTGCTATTTTTTGTTATTATTACCTCAGCCAAGGAGGTAAAATGAACCGATCAATACGCGTTGTTCTTTTTATTTTTATTTCATTCTCCGGCGTTTTTGCCGCAACCAAAGACCGGCAATTACAAACACTGAAAGAGGAATTAACCCGCGCTTACAAAGTACTGGGCAAAGTGCAGCCGGTCCCGGCTTATTTCTTGCAATACGAGTTATGGCAGAAGCGTGAGGTTTATCTGAATTCTTCGATAGGCGCAATTTTCTTTGACTATGATCAAAACAATGCCTATGTCGACATTGATGTGCGGGTCGGATCAGCCCGGCTCGACAACACGCATGAAATACGGGGCAATGATGATTTCGATTATGCGTCATGGATACCAAAAACCATGGAAGTGCCGGTCGATCAGAATCCGGATGGGCTTAAGGCATTATTATGGATCGAAACTGATCGCACATTCAAGGATGCTCAGGAGAGATACACAAAGATCCAGGCTGAACGACAGGTAAAAGTCACGGAAACTGACACTTCACCCGATTTCTCTTCAGCACCAGCGGTCAAATATAACGAAGAGACAAAAGAAATAAACATTGATCTGGAATACTGGTGTCAACGATTGAATACATTATCGATGCGCTTTAAAGCGCATTCCTGGATATATAGTTCGGCTGTATCATTACGTGCTAACTCTGAAACCCGATGCATCGTCAATACCGATGGTACCATGATCAAAGAAAGTAGACTGGCCTATCGGTTCAGTATATACGCTGCGACCATGGCCGATGATGGCATGGACCTCTATCTCTCGCAATCTTTCATCGCTTATACCCCGGAGAAATTACCGGACGACATGACCATCACTGCTGAAATCGATACCCTGATCGAACGGCTATCCGCATTACGCAATGCGCCTTTGGTTGAACCCTATATCGGTCCTGCGATACTGCTCAATCGCGCCAGCGGTGTTTTCTTTCATGAAATATTCGGTCACCGCATCGAAGGACATAGACAAAAAAGTGAATTTGAAGGTCAAACCTTCACTAGAAAAGTGAACGAGCAAATACTGCCCGAGTTCATCAGCGTCTATGATGATCCAACCATGCAAGTATTCAACAACAAAGATCTTAATGGCCATTTCCGTTATGATGATGAAGGTGTTGCCGCGCAAAAAGTCGTAGTCGTTGAACGCGGTGTACTTAAGAACTTTTTGCTCAGCCGTTCGCCGATCAAGAACTTCCCAATATCCAATGGTCATGGCCGGCGCGAACACGGACGTAATGTCGTTTCGCGCCAGGGTGTGCTGTACATAAAATCAGATAAAGAAACATCTTTTGATAATTTACGTCAGGCATTGATCGAAGAATGTAAAAAACAGAATAAAGAATATGGTCTGATCTTTTATGACATTTCCGGCGGTTTTACCCAGACTGGTCGGGGCGGCACGCAGACCTTCAAAGTGATACCATTATTCGTTGAACGGATCTATGTCGACGGTCGTCCCGACGAAGTCGTTCGGGGCGTTGACATTGTCGGCACGCCCCTGCTTTCATTCTCAAAGATCGTTCTGACCGGCGATGATTATGATGTATTCAATGGTACCTGCGGCGCCGAGTCGGGCTGGGTCCCGGTATCAGCGATCTCCCCGTCGATATTCGTATCCGAAATCGAGGTCGAAAAAAAAGCCAAAGGTCAGGAAAAACCACCGATACTGCCCGCACCAGAAAATCAACATAATCACGGGAGGTAGTATGAGAAAAATAGTAATGCTTATTATCCTTGCCATTATCGGTAAAGCCGAAAATACTGACAACGATATTCTGTTCAATGCACTTGCCGATGAAATGAGCCGTAATATTTATCTATTACAAATCGAGAATCAGCCTAAACCTTATTATCTTTCCTACCGGGTCACGGA
>Ga0154645_1007_pt2 | contig 11023 bp, 9 predicted proteins | sample Rifle2008BG13ft_FD_116074 | JGI IMG/M metagenome (GOLD analysis project Ga0154645, IMG submission 116074) | candidate division WOR-3 bacterium RBG_13_43_14
GCTGAAGTTCGGCAGAATGCCTCTTAATAAGGAAAGTCCCGCAATAAGATCATACCAATTTGAATTATTCGTATAAGCAATCCTTATGGTTTGGACCTTATTATCGTCCTGATCCATGATGTTCGGACCACTACCGTTGGAGATCATATACCAACAATCAACCGGTCCGATCAACCCTTGCGCGGAGATGCCGGCATCGATGCGTTGACCAATCGTAAATGCATAAGGGTTCTGGAATACACGGCCATGAGTGTCGTACCAGGCAAGCAATCCGAAGGGAATTACTTGCTGACCGATCTTGATACTAGGCTTGCCGATGCCATTAGGAATATTTAAGTGAGCAATACCCTGATGCATTGATTTTGCCCAACCGTGCATAGTTCCGGCAATATAAATTTGGGTCGCGACTGTAAGTAGATCGCGATTTTCGTGGCTCATATTCCCGGTGATCGTCAATTCAGCCGCCATAAGATTGAAAGATGATGGGGTTTCGTCTGTGTTATCAACATAACGAGAATAGATGGCGGGATTAAAGCGAAGGTCGATTCTGCCAAAAGCGATACCGCTAAAAATCAGCATCAATACATAAAGTTTATTCATATTTCTTTTCCTTAATGGTTTTCCTCCTGGCTAACCGTGCCAGGGTCATAGATTTTAGTTTTTTTTCAATCATTCTTGATAGTTCATACCATAGGTCGCGCGTAACGCAGGTCCTGACCAAATTGCATTTATAGTTGGCATGGCAATTCACTAATTGCACTGGCCCCTCAAGCGCAACAAATATATCGGCAACCTTTATCTTATTCGGAGGCAGGGTAAGCCGGTAACCACCCTTTACACCGCGGGTTGTCTTGACCAGACCGTGAGACTTGAGGTCATAAAGAATTCTTTCCAGATATTTTTTTGAGACCTTTTCCTGGGCGACAACATCTTTGATCGCCATATACCCGCGACGATAATTCATCGCAAGTTGCACCATAAGTCTTGTGCCGTATCTTGTTCTCGTCGTTATTCGCATAAAGTATACCTATTTAGTAGACATTCGAGTATAATCAAAAGTTTAGTCAAAGTCAAGGTTTTTATTGGGGAGTCTCATACAACCACAAGCCACTTGACAATTAATGTTAAATTACTATTATTTAGAGTGTCGAAAATACTATTTTCTTAGACTTAAGTATTTTTTAATAGTTCATAAAAATTATTCATAATTGAGGAGGCAGGGTAATATGAACAAGGCTTTAATCGTTGTGCTTCTAATATTCACTATTGGTTTTAGTCAAACCAAAATAGTCCGGGTATATGCTGATGCATGGCAAGACCTTACCCGTATCGATGAGAAATATAATATCGATATCGCGGCCGCGCGGAACGGCGAGTGGTATGATATTGTGGCTGATCAGCCGATGATGAATAAGATCCTTGCGTCCGGATTACCATATGAGATTACGGTTCAGAGTATTGAATATCAAAAAGAACAAGTACGTGGTGAATATCACTCTTATGATCAGGTGAATCAAATATTACGTAATCTGGCAACGACTTATCCGTCAATATGCAAACTTGATTCATTACCGATACGTACGTATCAGGGGCGATGGCTTTATGGGGTGAAGATATCGGACAATCCATCGATCGAAGAAGATAATGAACCGGGTTTTGTGATCGATGCATTGCATCATGCGCGTGAATGGGCTACGATCGAAGTTGTGCTCTTTTTTGCCGATTCGATTTGCCGTGCCTATGCTTCGGTGCCTGAGATCGCTGCGATCGTCAATAATGTCGAATTATATTGTTTTCCGATAATCAATGGCGATGGTTTTGTGTATGATTATCCTGGTCAGAATATGTGGCGTAAGAACCGGGAGCCATTTGGCGGCGCGACCGGGACCGATCCAAACCGCAATTATCAGGGATGCGGACCGGATATTGCCGGTAACTGGGGCGCGGTTGATGAAGGCCAGGCGACGCATTACCCGTCAAATGATGTATTCTGCGGTGCCTATGCGAATTCCGGTGATGAGACCAGAGCCTTGCAATCATATATTCGATCGCACACCACGCACGTGAACATGACCTATCATTCATACAGCGAATTGGTTATGTGGGGCTGGGGATGGACAACATCGCCATATCCTGAAGGGACCGTGCACACGAGAATTGGCACAAGGATTGCCGGAATGATCAACAAGCTGGGGAGCGGCACCTATGATCCTGGTCAAATCCCGGTCATTCTCTATTCAGTAAGCGGCGGCAGTCTTGACTGGGTTTATTCATATCAGCACTGGGTCAACGGCGTCGCGAATCTCTCGTATACCAGCGAAGTGGGTACGGCTTTCTATCAAAATACCAGCCAGCTCGACCCGATCTGCCGGGAAAACTTCAAGGCGCTAAAGTATCTCGCCCAATTCGCCCGTGATTCACTGCAAAACGTCTGCGAGCCGATTGTCGGCGTACCGTCGATAAATCCGGTCGGCACGGTCAATGCTAATTTCACCATTACCTGGCATCCGAGGCATCCAAATGAAAGCCATCCTACCCGCTGGGAATTGGTTGAACTTTCGAATCCCAGCATAATAACCGACAATCTTGAGGGCGGTACGGGACGCTGGACGCTGAATGGGTTCACTTTAAGCACGGCCCAGTCACATTCCCCTACGCATAGTTTTTTCTCAGGCAACAGCAATAATCAGAATACCGCCGTAACAACGATTCATCCCTTCCTGGTTCAGGCCGGCGATTCGGTCACTTTTTGGTGCCGTTATACGCTGGAAAATAATTATGATGTCGCCGTGGTCGAGGTTTCCGAGAACACAAAAGAATGGTATAATCTTGATACAACGAGATTCACTAGTACTCAAAGCTCCTGGGTTCGCCGGGCTTATTCGCTGGCAAATTGGGTTGGCAAATCGATATACATTCGTTTCCGCAGCATGTATGACAGCGGCACGACCAGCGGTGGTTTCTATGTTGATGATATTTATCCGGTATGTCAATTTGCGAATGTGACCGCGGTGTCTTCGAATATTACCGATACCCTGTATCAATTCACCAATCATCCGCTGGGCGAATTTTATTATTATGTGCGCGGTGATAATGCAGCCTGGGACTGGGGTGATTATTCTATTCTGGAAAAGGTGAATGTCATTGTTGGTATTGCCGAACAACCATTAGAGGATCAGATACATGAAACCAGTTTACGGATCTCGCCTAATCCATTCACTACCCAGACAGCAATTCACTATGCACTAAGCATTAAGCACTATGAAGAAACAGATAATACCGTCACCATCAAAATCTATGACGCGACTGGCAGAATAGCAAAAAATCTTTTACTGCCTACTGCTTACTCCCTACTGTCTGGTGTCGTAACCTGGAATGGCACTGACAATTCGAATCAGAAACTGCCTTCCGGTGTATACTTTGTTGAATTAAAAGATAACAATACTACGCTTACGGAAAAAATACTTTTAAGTCGATAGTTGAATTCTTGATGGAAATTAAGTAAACTCAGGAGCAGAGGTTGTCTGCTCCTGAGTTTTAATTCAATGAATGATATGATTCCATGAAATTCCTGTCAAATAAACCTTATACTCGCTGGTGGTGGTTTTCAGGTTTGATCGAAGAACCGGTGATTCGTTATCAGCTTGATTGGGTGAAAGCAAACAATTTTGGAGGGGTAGAGATCGCCCGGGTATATCCTCTGCCCGACAGCAAACCGGGTCCAGTATGGCTTTCAGAAGAATGGACACAGATTGTTCTTTACACAAAGGAATACGCCACCAGCATTGATCTGGGCTGCGATTTCACATTTGGAACTGCCTGGCCTTTTGGTGGTTCGATCGTTGATGAAAAAGATGCAGCCAGGAATTTCAAGGGATTATCCAGCCAGCGTCTTGAGAAATCCTGGGAAAATTCTGCTGGATCACCTGAATTTATACTCAATCATCTGGATAAAAATGCTTTGAAGCGCTATGCACGGAAAATTGGCAAGGCTCTGAAACCAGCGCTAAAAGGCAAGATCTCGGGATTATTTTGTGATTCCTGGGAAGTGGAAACCGATGGTTTGTGGACCGAAGGGCTTGAAGAACAGTTCAAAGAAAGATTTGGTTATGATCTGATGTCATATCAAAAAACCCTTAATAATCATCCGGATGTAAAATACGATTACCGTAAGTTGATCTCAGATCGTATTATCAATGAATTCTACAAACCTTTTACCGAAATATGCCATGAATTTGGAGCGTATTCCCGGGTTCAATGTCATGGTTCTCCGACCGATTTGATCAGCGCCTATAGCGTGGTTGATATACCGGAAAGTGAAACTTTGTTGTTCGACCCGCATTTTGCTCAGGTCGCAGCTTCGGCGGCAATGCTGTCCGGCAAAAAGATTGTATCAGCCGAGGCATTTACGTGTTTATATGGATGGAAACCTTTCCCCGGGCCCGGGCCATATCAAAAACAGGAATTGATTACCGATCTGAAAATCGTAGCCGATAGTCTTTTTGCTAATGGTGTTAATTTTCTGATCTGGCATGGTATGCCTTATAATCCAACGCGGGGCAGTAATCAATTTTATGCATCGGTTCATGTTGGGGCTGATGCTAATTTTGTGGAGAAGCTTGCCGAGTTCAATAAATATATTGAAGAAATCAGCAAATTGATGAGAACCGGTAAGACATATGGAGATATTGCGGTCTATTTGCCACTTGAGGATAACTGGATGCGGGATAAATTACCAGATGATATGCTCAGACCAAGCGCGCAATACTACTGGAATTTGCAGTATCAGCGATTCCCTCTGGAATTGACCGGTTATCGTCCGATATGGGTTAACGGTTACTTTTTAAAGGATGCCGAGTATGACGGTAAATACTTGCATTGCGGCGCCGGTGATTTTCCAGCGTTATATATTGATAGCAAATGGCTCGATTATGATACACTTTCCTTATTGCTTCGGCTGGCTGAACAGGGTTTGCCAATTTGCATAAAACAGAAACCTTCAATGCCCGGTCATGTTCATAGCAAGATCTATGAAAAGGACCTGAACGCTCTTTTCAAATACCGTAATGTTCACGGTTTGCTCACTAAAACATTTTTACAGGCGCCACTTATTCAGGGAAAAGATATTACTGAATTCTGGTGTCGTCAGGACGATGACGATCTGATTGTTTTCTTTGCTCATCCCAAAAGTAAAGAGATCATATATCCGATGCATTATGGTCAGTCACTTTGTTCTAAAGTGATTGAATTGGAAGTAATAATAAATTGGCCGGGAAAGCGAGTGGAGATAAGACTTGAATTTTATCCCTATCAGTCCCTGGGTTTTCGTATTGATAAAGATGGCAAGGCAGAACACCTCAGTACGATTTTCGAAATATAATATTGAAAAATAATGACGATCGGCTATCATATAATATGAAACAACTAAAGAAATACAAGAAAATCTTGAATAAGACAGTAAAAAGTATCGGTGATTGCACGGATCATCTGTATAAAGAGGGATGGGCTGAGGCCAGTAGCGGGAATTTATCAATTGACGTATCAAATTCGATCCCCGGTAAAAAGATCAAAAATGAGCAATGGCTTTTGATCACGAGAAGCGGATGCCGGTTCCGTGAAACCGCACGCCGACCATGGAATGATGTTTTGCTAATTCGTACCGGATCAAAAAAAGGTATAAGGATCGAATATTCAGGGAAAAAGAATGCTCGACCAACCTCTGAATTACCTACCCATAAACTTATTCATGATTTTTACCGAAAGAAAAAAACCAGAGGAACAGCAGTGATCCATACACATCCAACATATATTATTGCCCTAACCCATCTCAAGGATTATCGCCAGACTGATATCCTGAACAGATTGTTAGTCTCTATCCATCCCGAGATCAAAGCTTTTATTCCTGAAGGTGTTGGATTTGTACCTTATTTACCCCCGGGATCAGAGAGGATCGCGGTCGCGACGCAAAATGCGATTGAAAAGCATCGTGTTATTATCTGGGAAAAGCATGGCTGCATAGCCGTGGCTGATGATCTGGACCGTGCCCTTGATCTGATCATGATCATGGAAAAAGCAGCCAGGATATTTTTTATCGCCCGTAGCGCGGGTTTTGATCTTCAGGAGCTAAGCCAGCAGCAAGTCGATGACCTTACGAATATTAAAAAGAGATAATCTGATTTTAACGTCAATCCACGTAATCGCCGATGGAATATTTTTTGATTAACGATGTAATATATTTAATATTAGCGCCAGCGAGGAGGTTATCATGAAAAAACACATAGGCTCACTGGTTTTCATTTTTATATGTACCAGTATAGCCTGGATGATTCTGGGCAGTGCAACCAGCGTTCGTACGCATGAGCAAGATAGTACATTGCGTAACGCCGTAGGTCAACTTTGGGGAACGATACAGAGCCAGCAGGCCCCTAATGTATATTATACAACCACTAAACAGCGTGAGGTCAAGACCCATTACGGTTCAGAAACAGTGGTCGAGATAATCACCGATACCGCTTATTACGATGTTCCGATCGATGGCTCTGAGATAGAAATCGGGATAGATCTTGAACACCGTAAAAAAGGACTGTTGTGGTATGCCACTTATACTGTAAGTTTTCGTGGCCGCTACCGGGTGATGAATAATTCGGCGGTCGTTCAGGATCTCAATTTCCTATACGTTTTCCCGACCTATGAGGGTGTTTATGATAATTTCACAATCACTGTCGGATCGGATAAAATCCAGGATTTGAAGCCAGTAAATGGTCGGATCATTTATAGCTCTGTGTTCCGTCCCGGTGAAACTAAAGAAATTTCGGTAGAATACAAATCTCAAGGCCTGGAGGAATGGTGGTATATTTTGGGCAGTGGTGTGTCGCATGTAAAGAACTTCGATTTGGTCATGACAACAGATTTTACGAAGATAAATTTCCCGCAGAACAGCATGTCGCCAACCAGTAAAGAAGAGATCAGCGGAGGCTGGAAATTGACCTGGAATTATGAAAATCTTATATCGGGAATTCAGATCGGGATGGAAATGCCAGAAAAAGTCAATCCGGGACCATTCGTCAGCAAGGTAACATTTTTTGCCCCGATATCACTTTTCCTGTTTTTCTTTTTGATATTTATCATCACTGCGCTCCAAACCATCAAGATTCACCCGATGAATTATTTCTTCGTTGCCGCCGCTTTTTTCAGTTTTCATTTATTGCTTGCCTATCTTGCTGATCATGTCGATATACATGTTGCATTGATCATTTCATCAGCGGTTTCAATATTTCTTGTGGTTTCATATATTCGTCTTGTTGCCGGAGGCCGTTTTGCGTTTTTTGAGATGGGTTTAGCCCAGTTCGTTTATCTGGTGTTATTCTCATATTCATTTTTTCTCCATGGCTATACTGGATTGGCGATCACAATACTTTGTATTGTTACCCTGTTTATCATAATGCAGCTGACCGCACGAATCGATTGGGGCCAGCAATTCAGTAAGTGATCATAATCGATCCTTAGTTTGTTGATCGAAATAGGTTTAAAGAGATTTTACTCACTGCTTGACTGGTAAGTAGATTCTATTATAATCAGCCGGAGATGGATAAGATCAGATTTGTGTTATTCATGGTCGGTATTTTCATTGGTCCGTCATTTTTAAGATCAGAGACGATAAAACGTGAAGACGCACCATTGCGTGTCTATATAGATGAAAACGAATGTGATCTTGATTTTATAAAGACCGAAATACCTTATGTTGACTACGTTCTTGACCGTGCCGCGGCGGAAGTTCATATTTTCCAGTCCACTTTGCCATTGACCGGGGGAGGCCGGGAACACACGGTATATTTTGTCGGGCAGAAGTATTTCGACGGGTTGAAAGACACGCTGGTGTTTGCATCCTGCGTGACTGATAGCGAAGATCATGTAAGGAGGCAGCATGCTCAGATTATTAAGATTGGTTTAGTGAGATATCTTGCCCGCACCAAGGCAGTTGATGATATAATCGTAAAAATGCCTTCAACCCCGCCGGTTGCTGAGATCAGGGACAAATGGAATTACTGGATTTTCAATCTTAGGATCAACACAGATTTATACGGCGAACAATCTTATGTCGATCAGTCAGTATACAGCTATTTTACAGCTAGCCGCACAACCGCTGCCTGGAAGACTGAGGCTTACTGCCATTTTGGTTACTATCGAACGAGTTATGAGATCGACAGCATGACCTCGATTGAAAGTATTAAAAAGAATTATGGATTGAACTACTATATAGCGAGGAGTATTGGTGATCATTGGTCAGCCGGTGCCGGATTCTATAATTATTCGGATACATATTACAACAAAAAATACACTTTCTTTGTATTTCCAGCAGTCGAACACAGTTTTTTTCCTTATTCACAGGCGACCAGCCGGGAATTGAGGATGGTGTATAAGATCGGCTATGTGTACAATGCTTATTTTGACACAACGATATATAATAAGATCGAGGAAAAGCTTGTACATCAAACTCTGTCGATCACACTTGATGCTAAACAGCGCTGGGGTTCAATATCGACGACTATCTCGGGATCGTGCTATTTACACGATATAACCAAGAACGGATTACGCGGGTATCTTTATTTCAATATGCCGGTTTACAAAGGTTTTTCCATTAATCTGCACGGTTATGCCTCGATGATCCATGATCAGCTTTCTTTGGTAAAGGGAGACCTGACGCCGGAAGAGATCATTTTGCGTATCAAGCAGCTCGGCACTCAGTATGATTATTCAGTGCGGTTTGGAGTTGGTTATACTTTCGGATCGATACGCAGTAAAATTGTCAATCCGCGTTTTGGTTATGGTTTGTAATACATTGCCCGAACCGCCGTCCCACTTAACTCACCATAATTTCTTAGTAGGATTAGAATCAACATTATTCATTTATAATAATCAATATAGAAAAAGGAGAAATATAAAGATTACATAATAATGGCTCGAATCATTTATTCATTGAGCGGACAGGGTCGCGGACATTCGTCGCGGGTGACCGCGGTCACCGAGGAATTGCGTCAACGGGGTCATGAAGTAATTTTTTGCTGCGGCGCTACCGCTCAGGAGGTCATGCAATCACGCGGCGAAAAAGTCATACCCGTACCCGCCCTTCAGCATTTTATCGAACATGACCGCGTCCGGGTGGTCGCAAGTTTGATATACAATTTTGACCGTATTACCAATCCGTATCGAACCATCAGATTTTTGACCCTTGAATTCGCCAGATTTGAACCCGATCTGCTGATCAGCGATTTCGAATATTTTTCACCCCGGGTAGCCCATCGGATGAACCTGCCGGTACTGTCTTTTAATCATCAACAGGTTGTGACCGAGACCCGGTATCGCATTGGTTTGCGACATAAGTTGGAGGCAGCTATGGGTTCGATGGTTATCCGGTTGATCTCACCGCCTAAACCCTATCATATCCTGCTTTCTTCATTTGCCGCCCATCCGTTACGCAATCCGCATCGGACAACGATCGTCCCGCCGATCATCCGACCGATCGTACAAAAGATCAGACCCGATATCGGTGATTATATACTTGTCTATTTGAATCATCAAGGTAGCGCCGCTTTGCATCTCATCCATGTGCTGACCAAGATCCGGGCAAAATTCATTTTGTATAATTTTAATAGACCATCCTTTGCTGATCGTTTTCCACATCTTGTTTTTAAACCGTTATCCATGGATGGTTTTCTTGAAGACCTCAGTACCGCTAATGCGGTTATATGCAGTGCGGGATTCACCTTGATGAGCGAGGCTTTATATCTGAGAAAGCCGCTGTTCGTTATCCCGAATGGTGGCGTTTTTGAACAGACCCTGAACGCGCTATTTTTGCGAAAATATGGGCTTGGGGAGGCGGTGATCGATCGTCCCGTAAGGATCAATGATATCGAAGGTTTTCTGGATCGACGGGATAAATACCGTAAAAAAGATCTGTTCCATAGCCGTTGCGGCAATGTTGATGCGATCAATTGCATCGAACGCACACTTGATCAAATAAAGGGCAAATATCCTCTCCGCATAAAATTAAGGCGGAAAAGAAAGAAGGAAGGAGAACAAAGATAATATGGGACGCGTTAGACTTGATTTACCCGAGACCTTTGATTTTTCTACTGAAATCGATGTTAGGATCACCGATATAAATTATGGCGGGCATTTGGGTAATGATTCAACTCTATCGTTAATACATGAGGTTCGGGTACGATTCCTGCAGAAACATGGCTACCGCGAAGTGAATGTCGAAGGTGTAGGTATGGTTATGACTGATGCCGTAATTATATATAAAGCGGAGGTTTTTTACGGTGATACATTGATCGCCGAAATTGGGGTAGGAGATATTACCCGCTCGGGGTGTGATTTTTACTACCGTTTCACAAAAAAGGATACGGGCAAAGAAGTCACCCGGGCTAAGACCAGCATAGTATTTTTCGATTTCAAGGTCCGTAAATTAGCCGAAACACCGGGGAAATTCCGTGAAAAATTCGCAAAATAGAATATGCCCAAATATGAAGTTTTTATATTTGCATGATCGTATATGCAACTTTGAACGCTATTCTTATCATATATAGATGATCGATGATATATTCATTGGATCTGTACCCGTGATCAGATTTGTACAAGCACTGAATCCGAGCGATATTGAGATCGTTCGGGACCTTTTTCAAGAGTACGCCAACGCACTTGGATTTGGTCTTGCTTTTCAGAATTTCGATAAAGAGATCGCAGAACTGCCTGGTGAATATGCCCCGCCTAATGGTCGTTTGTATATTACTTACTGGAATAAGAATGTTGCCGGATGTATTGCACTGCGGTCAATAGATCAAGATATTTGTGAGATGAAGCGCATGTATGTGCGTCCCGAGCATCAAGGAAAAGGGATCGGAGTCGCACTTGCACAATTGATCATCAATGATGCAAGAGTGATCGGTTATCATAAAATGCGACTTGATACTATTTCTTCAATGAAGACGGCAAGATACATATATGAAAAATTGGGATTCAA
>Ga0154645_1119_pt1 | contig 10963 bp, 8 predicted proteins | sample Rifle2008BG13ft_FD_116074 | JGI IMG/M metagenome (GOLD analysis project Ga0154645, IMG submission 116074) | candidate division WOR-3 bacterium RBG_13_43_14
GCATATTATAAATACTGGCATCATCACAGATCACTGTCGATTTTGATTTTGCCTTGACCCTAGAATAAAAATTGGCTTCACGAACCAGCATACCGGTAAGATCGTATTCAGCATATGCGTTTTGGTCAAGATAAACTTCTCTGGGATAAGAACCGGATGCGATCCCAACCCCGATCTGAAAGATCGACTGATAGGTGGGTGGCAGCGTCGCGTATGTCGTGCCTTCAAAGTTAATGCTTCTTTCCTCAGCTTCCCGGAACCACTCTTTATACCGTTTAAGATTTTCTTGAACGAAATTCTGAGCTGCCTGGACCATCTGCATTCCACAACGAATAGCCGGCATAACTTCGCCCGCTTCAAGCACGGTTGTAGCTCGCTTGCTCAGATCATGATTATTAGCCGCGAACAGCGCAATACCGCCGTCACCAGTATCCTTTATCGGAAGGCCGCCGTATTTCGCAACCACTGCCAGCATTGCTTCCTGAAAATAATTACGTATCTCGCTTTCAATCTTTGCATCACGCAGTTTTGTGCCCATGAAGGTCGAACCCCGGATATCATAAACCAACACCGAGACCAGTTTGCGATATTGATCGATGACCAGCGGGTTCACCTTTTCTTTGACAATAACTGACTTAACCTCTTTTTCTATCATCGAGACATTACCGCCGACTGCTTCCTCGGCCAGATACCGGACTTCCTCGGCGGATGCAATCCCGGAAAGCTTGGGATAATACTCGATCAGTTCTTCCATGACAAAACCAGCGAGCATTGGTAATAGCACTTCGTTTATGGTCATTTGATAAGCTTGATTTATTGAATCAAGGTCGTATTTTTCCTTTAAGAATCCAGTAGTCCGGTACTGGTTCATGATCTCATTTGTTACACGATCGTTCTTAATTGATGGCAGCGCAACTTTCAATGTATCTTGTAAAAGCTCTTCACTGATCGAGATCTTCTCGTTCATGATCAGGATCAGTAATGGATCCCAATCATTTTTCGTAATGAACTTTCTGAGATCAGCTGCCTTAAAACTGATTATATTCAGGAGATCAACCTCCTTTTTCATAAGATCATCGTATTCACTTTTTAATCGCCGCAAATCATAGCCATCGCTCATGATGCTCCGTTTCAAATTCTTCACAACCACATCCAGCTGTTCCTCCGTTGAAAAATCCTGAACCATGTTCTTGATCTCTTTTTCATGGTCATTTATATTTGCTTCACTTTTCTTGATGAGCTCGCTGATCTTTTTCTGCAATGATAGACTGTAGTTCTTTATCGATCCACGTATCTGTTCGCATCGTTCTTTAAAAATATCTATTGTTTCTTTACTTGTTTCATCGTCCGGGAAGAAAAAATGCGCCTTAAATATTTCCCGTATGTTTTCCTTGGAAAAATATTGTGCCTCACGGATCTGTTTCAGAACCTCCTGTTTGGTCTCGGTATAATTGGTTGTCAATGTGTTCTTAACCAGTTCGGAAAAAAGTGGTTCTGGCAAACCAATACGATGGATCGAACGGGTCAGCATTTTTATCATTTCCGGCTGAGAACATTTGGGTATCAAAGGCACTTTTTCATACGTATTAACAATCAACACATCGTTGATTGCGATATTTTTAGTAAGGGAATTTCGAACATAATTAAAAAGTTGATTTACAACGATACTAAAACGCTCGCATATTTGTATCTTTTTGTCGATCGGCTCGCCATGAATCATTTTGCCCAACATATCACGCAATAACTTACGATTGACGATCTCAAAGATCAAAACTCGTTCGGTAGCTCCCATCACAAATTTTTCATATATTTCAAACAAATTGTTGCTATATCGCTCAAAAAATGTTTCCCATTTATTGACCTGGCTTTCGTCCTTAAGAAATTGAAGATAATTTTCAATGAATTCCTGTTGAAGAGTAAAGATTTTTCGACCCAGGTATACCAATTCCTTACCGCCGCGCTTTTCCAGTATCGTAACATAAGCTGGGTCCGGCGTAATCTTCTTGAAGACTTCCAGATACCGGCCAAAACTCAGCGCATCGCGATAGGTCTTTCTAAGTCTTTCATAATAAGGTGTTTGCAGGATCAGGATCTCTTCAAAATCACTTCTTAACACGATACTTTTCCTTTGCGGCCAGGTGTTCCTTATAGGTAATCGAAAAATGATGTCCACCGTCGCCGCGCGCAACGAAATACATATAATTCTCGTTGCTTGGAACCAGTGCGGCCTTAATCGAACTCGCGCCCGGTGAACAGATCGGACCTGGCGGCAGACCGATATTTAAATAAGTATTATATGGTGAATCGAATTTAAGATCTTTTTCAGTAAGCCGTTGTTTTTGACGGTATTTCTCATAATTCCTCATTTTCATCGCGTACAGTACGGTTGCGCAGGATTCCAACGGTTTATTAGCCTTAAGCCTGTTCAGAAAAACACGGGCGATCACTGGTCGTTCTTCGACAAGCTTTGCCTCTTTCTCGACCAGCGATGCAAGCGTCAGTACAAAAAACAATGAATCCTCTTTTATGCCTAACCGGTCACGATGCTTCTTAAAATTATTCGTCATGGTCATCAATATTACCGAATCGCTCTGTAATGCATTGAATGCGTAAGTATCCGGGAATAAAAAACCCTCCAGGGTTGTCGCGTTGATGCCCAGGGCGGCGATGAATTTCGCATCGCGGCACAGAGCACTTATCACCTTTTTATTGCCGATGCCGTTAGCATTCAATATCTCAATGGTCTCATTTATGGTCAAGCCTTCAGGGATAGTGATCTGAATGTCCGAGGCACGACCGTAGCTCAATTCATTTATCACATACAAAGGATTCTTATATTTATAAAGGGTATAATTACCGGACTGTAATTTCTTTTCTTTGCCGCTCAGTTTAAGAATAAAAAGGAATTCATCGACATTGCGCACGATCTGATTTTCCTTCAAATTAATCGCGATCTCACGCGCTGATCCACCGCTGGGCACGACCACCTCAGTTGCTCCAATATTCAAGGGTTGTATCCAGAAAACAATCAGTGCGGTGAAAGCGACGATTAATATTCTTGTTATTTTCATACTCGGTGGGTTGCCAGATACTCGCTTAGCATGATCGAAGCTGCAATTGCATCAATATCCTTTTTGCCTGGTTTTATACCATAATCTTGCATCGATCTCACCGCCAGCCGGCTGGTGAACCTTTCATCCCATAACCTGATCTCGACTGTGCATTCCTTCTGCAACGCACTTACGAATTCATTGATCTGCTGGCTCATGCGGGTAGGATTACCCTTGTGATCGATCGGGTTGCCGATCAACAGCAAACTTACTTGATTTTCAACTATTAAACCTTTCAGTATTTTGATGAGTTCTCTCTGCGTTTTTATCTCGATCGTATCCAGCGGTTGAGCGATAATGCCCAGAGGATCGCTTACTGCAACTCCGATGCGCCTTTCGCCGTAGTCCATCGCCATGATCCTCAATTTCATCTCCCTTTTTTGATCAAGAAAATCAATATTATTTAGATTATAGTGATTATAATAAAAGTGTCAATGCAATGTCAATAAGTTTTAAGCTTTCGAGGGCCAAATGCGACTTCTTTGTATGCGTCAAATCGATCATAGATTATTATGAAAATTCCTATTGACAACTGTATTTTTATACAGTATAATATGTCAGCTAAAAGAAAATATACTATGAAAAATACCATTCTTACTAAACGGCAACAAGAAATATTCGATTTTGTAATTCGTGAAATAAGAGATAAAGGATTTCCGCCTACAATAGCAGGAATACGTGAAGAGTTTTCCTTTAAGTCACCAACCGCAGTTAATGACCACTTATCCGCCATAGAAAAAAAGGGATATATAAAAAGACATTCCCATACTTCACGCGGGATAGAAGTAATTAGAAATCCCGAAAATGGAAACAATATAATCAAAGTACCCATTTTGGGTTTTATTGCAGCTGGTGAACCAATTCATGCTATTGAAGAACCGCAAGATACAATATTGATCCCTAAAGATGAGCTCGGTAAACATGGAAAGTTTTATGCTTTACGGGTTCAAGGTAATAGCATGATTGATGAAGGTATTTTTGATGGCGATATTGTAGTGATACGGAAACAAGAAACCGCGAGTAATGGACAATCTGTTGTCGCAATTATTGACAATGATCATGCGACACTAAAAAAGATTTATCGTGAGAATAATAGAATAAGATTACAGCCGGCAAATCCATCGCTATTTCCGACTTATCCAAAGGAAATAGAAATCAGAGGAATAGTTATCAAAATAATACGAAATTTAAACCAAGAAACAGAAAATGGAAAAATTCCGGAATCGGATCTAAAAAGACGCATTGATTACTCATGGAATTATGCAGGAGAAAAAACGAAATCGTACACGCACGGTTTGCATACTTATCCTGCAATGTTTATTCCACAAGTAGCAAGAAGGCTTTTGCAAACCTACAGTAAAAAAGGTGATGTAATTTGTGATATTTTCTGCGGTTCTGGTACAACCTTAGTCGAAAGCAGAGTAACGGGAAGAAATGCTGTCGGAATAGATCTTAATCCATTAGCTATTTTATTGGCAAAGGCAAAAACAACGCCAATAAATCCGTCAATATTAAATAAAAAGTATTTCCAATTGATTGACAAAGTTGAAAAATTTAAAACCGGAAATATTAAAACACCATTTTTTTTTAATATAGATTTTTGGTTTAAAAAAGGAGTGATTAATAAACTGGCAATAATCAAGAATGCTATCACGGATACTAAACGGGAAAACATAAGAAATTTCTTTTTAGTGGCTTTCAGTGAAACCGTACGTCTTAGCTCTAATACAAGAAATGGCGAATTCAAACTTATAAGAATATCCGAAGAAAAATTAAGAATCCACAATCCCGATGTAATAAGTATTTTTAAACGAAAAGTCGAATCAAACATACGTGCTATGAATGAATTCTATAAGAACGTTGATAATAATACGTGGACTAAAATTATGCACTCTGATTCCTCAAAGGAAAATGGCATAAAAGACAATTCAATAGATTGCATCATTACTTCACCGCCCTATGGTGATAGCAGAACAACCGTTGCTTATGGACAATTTTCAAGACTATCAGCCCAGTGGGTTGATATTCTTGAAAACCCGGACGATGCGTCGGCTATTGATAAAGAGTTGTTAGGTGGAAAATCTAATAAAGAAGCAAGTAATAATCTTGCATCAAAGTATCTGACTTTAATTCTCTCTGAAATATCCAAAAAGGATGAAAAACGAGCAAGAGAAGTGTTAAGTTTCTTTATTGATTTAGAAAAATGTCTGAGACAAGCATACAGAATACTAAAACCAAACAAATATTTCTGTATTGTTGTTGGAAACAGACTTGTCAAACAAGTAAGAATTCCCACTGATTTTATAATAACCGAACTCTGCGAAAATTTTGGATTTTTGTGTGAAGACATTTTCGTCAGGAAAATTCCCGGCAAAAGAATGCCCTCGCAAAATTCTCCAACCAATATTACTGGTCAGCAGGAAGAGACTATACTTAAAGAGAGTATAATTATTTTGCGGAAAAGATAGACCGTAAAAAATGACACTGGCTGAACTGAAAAGAAGATTAAGAGCATTAAAAAACAGAGGATATATTCCCTCAAAGAGGAAAGGCCCCACCGGGGTCGGATACACTTTTGAATCTGAGTTAAATCTGAAAGAGACAAATATAGCAATCCCCGATCTCGGAGGTAGAATCGAACTTAAAACAACAAGAAGCAATTCCAAGTCTTTCGTCACTTTGTTTACATTTAATAAATCAGTTTGGCAAATCCATCCTAAAAAAGTGATCGAGAAATATGGTTATTTTGATGAAAATAAGCGGCATTGTTTATATGTAACTGTCGGATTTGAAACTCCAAATAATCAAGGTCTATTATTGGATATGGATAGAACAAATAAAAACCTGCAATTGAAAGATACATCTGGATTGCTACTTGGGAACTGGAAAATGAGCCATATTATTGCGAAATTTCTTTCAAAAATGGGAAGGTTAATAGTGGTCTTTTCCGATACACGAAAGAAGAAACCGGGTATGGAAGAATTTTTCTATAAAAGTGCCTACTTGCTTGAGAATCCGTCGGATGATAATTTTGTTGTCGCCATTAGAAAGAAATCAGCTTACGTCGATATAAGAATGTATCTAAGGCCTAATGGTTCTGTTAGAAATCATGGCACTGGCTTTCGAGTCTATGAAAAAGACCTGGAATTGTTGTATGAAAACAAGGCAGCATTGATATAGCAATTCGATCTTGCCTCAAATCATATGGAGCAAATCAAATACCGTTGACTTAACGGCCAGGCTAACTAAAATAAACACATGGGCTATTTGCTCATCTTAAGACCTCTTAATTGCTTGATCACAGCCGTATCGGTTGTTGTCGGTGCCTGGATCGGATTACCTAGGATTTTCAATCTACAATTATTGATTGGCATGATCATTGGTTTCTTTACCTGCGGTTTTGGTAATGTTCTGAATGATATATATGACATTGAAATCGATTCGATCAATGCACCGCATCGACCCCTGCCAAAGGGATTAGTCAAGAAAACCTATGTAATTCTTGAGGCGATCGGTTTAGCCGTAATAAGTCTGATACTGGCGATTTTGCTCAGCCCAAGGGCTTTCATTCTCGTACTCATTGCTTTGATCCTGCTGCTGCTTTATGCCGGTTTGTTGAAAAAATGCTGGCCGGCAAATCTGGTTGTTGCGCTTCTGACCGGATTCAGTTTCTTGCTGGGCGGTATTGTCAATAATAATGTCGCCGCATTATTTCCATTCGCCTTCTCGGTATTGATTCACATGCCCCGCGAGATAATAAAGGACCTCATCGATGAAGCCGGCGATCGGGCACAAGGCGTCATTACCTGTGCAGCCAGGATAGGTTCTCAAAGGGCAAGAATACTGGCCTCAATCTATCTTGGAATGCTTGTCTTAATCCTGCCTTTGCCCTTCATATTTCAAACGCTCAACTGGAGATATATGATCGTGATACTGGTGATTGCTTTTCCGCCAATAATCTATTCGATCATGCGCATAATGCGTCAATCAGCAATCCCTGATCTGCGTGTATCGAGCCGTATCCTCAAGTTTATTATGGTCGCCGGTCTGATCGCGATGATAATTTGAACTTATGGTAGCAAAAACGATAATCCTTGGTATCGTGCAGGGGCTTACCGAATTCCTGCCGATTTCCAGTTCCGGACATCTGGCTTTGCTGGAAATGGTTTTCCGGTTCGAAGAACCAATCGCGCTTACTGCATTCCTGCATTTTGGTACTCTGATCTCAACCATTGTCTATTTTCGCAAAGAGCTGATTTTGATTTTCAAGGGATTGCTCAAGCGGGAAGCCAACAGCATTAATTACATCATCAATATCATAATCGGTTCAATACCGGTCGTCATCTTCGCTTTCATTTTCCGTAAATTCATCGAGGCTGCTTTCAGCGATATGCGGGTTATTGCGATCTTTCTTGGTTTGACCGGAACATTATTATTGATAACCGGAATATATAATAAAGGCAGTAAACCGGTGAACTGGTTAAAGGCCTTTATCATCGGTATCGGTCAGATGATTGCCATCTTTCCTGGTATTTCACGCTCCGGGACAACGATCAGCACCGGTCTCTTGCTAAAAGTCGACACCCGAACCGCTTTTCAATTTTCTTTTTTATTGTCCCTGCCCGCGGTTCTTGGCGCCAATCTCCTTGAATTAATGACGCTCGAACAAACCTTAGATCCAATAAGCGTCGTCGCCGGCATGGTTTTCAGTGCTTTGTCCGGATTGTTGGCGCTTTTTATATTGCGCCGGATAATCGACCGTCATTTTCATCTTTTTGGGATTTATTGTTTAATAATAAGCATAATACTATTATTGATATGAAAAACAAAATAATATTTTTGATAATCATGGCGCTTGCCCAAGTCAGCACAAAAACAATACGCAAGGGCAATTTGGTTATAGAAAATATTCCGGAAATACCCTCCTCGATAATCGATCAGCTGCGGCCGTTTCAGAATGTTCGCAGCGCCTATTTCTGCGATTGGCTCCTCGATGATCAGGGTATTTTGATAATCACCCGGTTCGGCGATGTCGGTCAATTGCATAAAATCGAAATGCCCTTAGGCATGCGTCATCAGTTGACCTTTTTCAGCGAGCCGGTCAGTGGCGGTTATGTCTGCCCTGATCAACGACAACCTTATTTTCTATTCTCAAAGGATACTCTGGGAAACGAGATCGACCAGATCTATAAATACAATTATCTGACCGGCAAACATGCAATGCTGACTGACGGTCGTTCAAAATTCAGCGATGTTGTCTGGTCAAACCGTGGTGATCGCTTCGCTTTCTCGAGCACGACGCGTAATGAAACGGACTGGGATGTTTATATTGGCACGCTTGCCGGAAAATCCAGTTTCATGAGACTAACTGAAAAAGAAGGAAGCTGGGATCCGGTGGACTATTCAACCGATGATAGTAAATTACTGGTGCGCCATTATGTGTCCGCAACCGAATCATATTATTATATTCTTGAGATCAAATCCAAAAAACTTACCCCCTTGAGCCCGCTTGACAAAAAAGCTTCTTATGGAGTTGCCCGCTGGGATAAAAAAGGAAAGGGTATATATGTAATATCCGATCAATTTAGTGACTTTCGGCAACTGCTGTATTATGATCTGGCAACTTCCCGGTTTGACACCATTACCAAATCAATACCCTGGGATATAGAGACCTTCCGTATATCGCCAAGTGGTGACACGATCGCATTCATCAGCAATGAGAATGGGTATAGCGTTCTATATTTAATGGACACGCGTACCCGAAGCAAGAGTATTATCAAATTACCGGTCGGGCAGGTTTTTGGCATTAATTTCAAACCGGATGGCAGCAAACTGGCATTGGTTCTTAATAACGTTAAATCGCCAAGTGATGTTTACGTGATCGATCTTAAGGACAAAAAGATAATTCGCTGGACCGAAGGCGAAACAGTCGGCATTGATACATCGAGTTTCGTTATCCCGCAAAATTTCGAATACCCAACATTCGACCGCGTCAATGGAAAACCAAGGAAGATACCAGCATTTATCTACCGGCCGAAAAAAGGTAAACCGCCGTATCCAGTCATTATCGAACTGCACGGCGGACCGGCTGGCCAGGATGTTCCATATTTTTCGCCTCTGACCCAGTATTATATCGAACGAATGGGTGCCGCGATAATCATTCCCAACTTCCGCGGTTCATCCGGCTACGGCCGGGAATTTTTGATGCTCGATGATGGCTGTCTTCGCGAAAATGCTATAAGAGACATCGGCGCCCTGCTTGACTGGATCGACAAGGATCCGGACCTGGATGCTAGGCGAGTTGCGGTAACTGGTGGTTCTTATGGTGGATACATGGTGCTGGCCTGTATGGTCAATTACAGCAACCGTCTGGCTTGCGGTATAGATTTTTGCGGTATCAGCAATTTTGTCACCTTTCTTGAAAACACCGGTAAGTACCGCCAGGACCTTCGCCGGGTTGAATACGGTGATGAAAGAGACCCGGTCATGCGCGAATTTTTGAATAAAATATCCCCCCTGACCAATGCGCATAAGATCAAAAAACCTCTCTTCGTGGTTCAGGGTAAAAACGATCCCCGGGTGCCGGTAACTGAAGCGGAACAGATCGTAAAGGCGGTAAGAAATAATGAAGTTGAAGTCTGGTATTTGCTCGCTGAGGATGAAGGCCATGGTTTTGGAAAAAAACCTAATCGTGATTATTACAATCAGGCAAAAATCCTTTTTCTTGAAAAATTCTTGTTGAAGAAATAACACATCTCCCTTTTTTTAAAAAAGGGAGATGTGTTAAAATCCTTTTTGTTTCTGCGCAATACGCTTTACGCGCTACTCCCTCCGAAGGCGGGCAGGCGTTACGCTTTTTACTATCCTGAATAAACGATCACCTGTTTGATCGATTCTGGTTTAACCTGCGCTTTCTCAAATAGTTTTTCAATGCTTTGTTTGTCCGGCGCAGTCCAGCAGCACATTGCCTGGCCCTTTTCCTGATCAATATAAGCCCGGTCCATTTTCATATCGCTTCCAACTGAAGCGCTGATCACTTTTGATCAGATCGAACTGACCTGATCTTTATTCATTGGTGGTAAAGTTATTAAGAATGTCGCCATATTAACCTCCTTTTATAGTTATATTAGGCAATAACTCCGCTCAATATTATCCTATCTCTTTGTCTAACATAAAAATATTTCATAGTAAATGGTCGAGATGCAAAGCTGTGGCTTTTACCAATTCGCGGCATATCTCAGGATGAAATCTTGACCATATTTTTTTATTTTTCCTGATATCAACCTTGATAAGTTTCCCGCATAGCATAGTGCCGTATCGTCTTTCAAACCAACGCATTAATTTCTGTGCTAATCGATAAGTTTTTTCCTTCGCCGCCTCATCGTTCGCTCTTCCACGTCCGTATTTCAAACCTATCGCCATTATGCTACCGGTGATCGCGCCACATAATTCTCCGCGCCGGCATATACCGCCGCCAAAGGCCGATGCAATGCGCAGAGCTTTAACCCGGGTCAATCCAATGGCGGGCGCAAAAGCGCTAAAAATCGACTGGCTGCAATTAAAACCCTGATCAAAAAATTTCAAGGCTCTTTTAGATTTCAATGTTCTGTTCCCTTTTAGTTTCAAAGTAAAATCCTTTTGTTATTTTAATGGCTCGAATTCTTTAAACCAGTTAAAACCCGACTCTTTCATTATTGCTATGAACTCATCATTGCCTTCGGGCATGAGATCAGCAGCGTAATGTAATCCAAAGTATCGTTGAACCGCGTTTATATAACCCTGCTCTTTGATCCGCTCAATACACTTATCGGCAAAATCTTTCCCATTGATTTTGGTGCACACCTCAGCGATCC
>Ga0154645_1152_pt1 | contig 10922 bp, 5 predicted proteins | sample Rifle2008BG13ft_FD_116074 | JGI IMG/M metagenome (GOLD analysis project Ga0154645, IMG submission 116074) | candidate division WOR-3 bacterium RBG_13_43_14
GCAAGTAGGTTCATGAACTGATAAAAATATGTTTGATATATTTGGCGGAAAGGATCCTCAAAAAGCTTTACAAAAAGCGAGCGAATATACCAAAGAAGGTCGTATTGACGCTGCGATAAAGGTATTAGAAGGTAATCTAACTGACGGCGAAGAATCTTTTGACCTTTATATGAACCTCGCTCGTTTGTATTTTGAGACCGGAGAGCGGCCGCGGTCGGTTGCGGTTTTACGTTCCGCTAAAGTCGTCGCCCCCAATCGCACCGATGAGGTCGTTGCTTTATTATCCACTTTGTATTATGAACACAGTTCGATCGACCTGGGCGAATATCTCCTTCAGCTTTTCATCGAACAGGAACACTACGATGAGATAAGCAAGGTTTTAAGACAATTAAGCGATCGTGACATAAAACTCATGCTGACTCGTTATGAAAAGCTCAAGACCGCGATTGAAGAAAAACAAGTCATCAGTAAAAAGGATTTCGAGAATCTATTGATATTGGCGGCGGCACGATTCTATATTGATGAAAGCGAGAAGGCCGTGCAAACGGTTGAATTGCTTATCAATGCTGGTGCGTTCAGTAATCAGCTTTATAAATGGGTTCAGATCGTCGCACGTGAGCGCTACAATGATGTTTACGCAAGCGTATTATTTCTTAAGGTCCAGCTCGGACGCGGTGAATTCGAGCCGGCCCTTATTCAGGCGCAGCGGATACTGGAAAAAGTGCCGGAAAGCGTGGACCTTTTGATCACTTTGATCGGTTCGATCAAACCATCTAAGGAGCTGGAAGCTTCTTATACTCAGTTCATCACTGAACTATATGTAAAAAAAGGCGATCCCGAGTTGTCGGTTGATCTGCTCCTCGCCGCTATTAAAAAAGATGCCAAGAAAAGTGATGAGGTGATCAAAGGTTTGCGTGAATTAGAAAGGATGAATCCAGGCAGTCTTAAAGTACGTTTCGCTCTCGGCGATACATATTTGGCGGCTAACCGTATTTCCCTCGCGGTTGCTGAATATGAGAAGATACTCGAGTCCGACCCCGGGCAGTTTGCCAAAGTGAACGAACGTTTCCAGCAGGCTTTTAGCAAAGAACCGAATAACCCTCATCTCATCGAAGCGCTTGTAATAGCTAATCTTCAACAAAATAATATTGAAGGGGCAGCAGATGTAATCGAGGCTGCATATCGGGTCGATGTTGGTTTGCTTGATGAATATATTATCAATCTTAATACGATCCTTGAAAAGCAGTTGAACAATGCCCGTGCATTGTATCTATTAGGCCTATGCTATGCTCGCAAAGGTTATCATGACAACGCGGTTGTGGTCTTTGATAACCTTATGGAAAATAACCAGGCAGACTATGTCCGCAGTGCGACTGATGAATTACTTAAGAATAATCCTGATAATATCGAATATTTGAAATTATGGACCAGCAGTCTGATCGTCCAAGACAGTGTTGATGAAGCGTTTGACCGCGTGCTTAAATACCTGAATGATAATCCGGATAGGACCAATGATATGGTGACGTTGCTCGATCGCATTTGCAGCAAACGGCCAAAACGCATTAAGGAAATAATTGCCCTATATGAAAATTTACAGAAGACCGAACCATTTATCACCGAACTGGCGACCGCTCGCGCCTATGGCTATGCTGAGCAGTATGATAATTCCATTGCGCTATTCGAAAAACTGGTCGCTGACGAATCACGGAAGGAAATAGCTAAGAAGGCATTGATCGAGGTGATCAAGCAATGCCCTCAGGCAGTACCATTGTTGCTGGCCGCAGCGCGTATTTATATGAAGGATGGTGAAGTAGAGATCGCGACCCAATTCTTTAAAACCGCACAGATGGTCGATCCAAAAGCATTTTTTGAAATCATTGATGAATTTTATGACGCTTTGAAAAATTTCCCCAAAGATCGTGAAGTGCGGGTTCTGCTTATTGATGCCTTTTTTAGCCGGAAATTATGGGATCGTGTTATCGAGGAAGCGAAACGAGGCATAGACGTTTTTGGTCGTGATGCGCAGTTTTTCAACTTAAAGCTTGGTGAAGCACTGGTTGAGTCGGGTAATCTCAGTGATGCCGTGCGACCATTAATGCTATCGCTCGATGGCAAAGCGGATTATGCAAAGGAAGTCACTAAATATCTTGATAAAATATTGAGTATCGATAAGAGTAATGTTCCTGCTCATTTTGCCCGAGGACGGGCATTAAGCCGCGCCAAGCGGATCAATGAAGCAGTTGAAGAGTATCTTTTAACCGTGCGTATCCTGCCGGCAAGAGCAGAGTATGTCAATGAGGAATTGAAAAGTCTTGCGACCAAATCAATGGCCAATCCATTGATAATTTACGCGCTGGGCAATGTGGAAATGGTTTTAAAACGTTTTGATGAGGCAATAAAACACCTTTTACAGGCTTGTGAGCTCGATCCGGGTTTAGTAAAAAGGGTGATACCGATCTATGAAAAGTTGATCCAATCGTCTTCTTCACCACTACTTGACTATTCGATCGCGAAGGCATACCATCTGGCTGGATTAAAAAGTTCGGCAATTAAATATTATATTAAGGCTCAGTCCAGCGATAAAGCTTACCGCGAACCAGCAATATCGGAAATGAAGAACATTTGCGCCGAGGATCCAAATGACATTGAATCAATGAAAGGTCTGGCTGAGATCTACTTCAATTACAATAATTTAGAGGATTCGCTTGAGTTGGTGCAAGGCGTTTTTAAAGCCAACAAAGATGAGAGCAATTGGGTAAAGAAATTCATATCGAGCATACTTCATAAAAAACCTGATCATATACCTTCTTATTACGCTCTATCCGGTATATTCATTGAAGAGCAGACATACAATAAAAGCGTTGATGTATACAGAAAATTGATTGAATTATCGCCGGGCGAGATCACGAATGTAATAAGCAATATCGATGGTATTGAGAAAAAAGAAGGTGTCCTGATGCTTTTTCTGGGCGAATTATACACCGATGCCGGTGATGTAATGAAAGCAGTATCGATCTTTGAAAAATTGTTTGATCTTGATGCGAATTTTGGCGACAGTATAATCCATCAAATAAAGGAGATTTTGAAAAAAAATGTCAATGTCGGCGAAGCCTATCTGTTGGCTCATCGGATCTTTGTGTACGAGAAGGAATATGAGCGTGCACTTGAGTCATTGAAGCATGCCCAGCAGATACTGCCGGATAAAGAAGCGATCGCATTGCTTGAAGGCAAACTTTATTATGAAATGGGTGAGCCGGAGCGAGCGATAAAACTTTATACTGAACTTTTGAACTCAGCTAAAGACCGGGACTCGGTGTACCGGTTGATAAAAAACACAAGAAAACGATATTTTGAGGAAAAGTTGAATTCGATCAAGGGCGATGGTGAGGTTGAACGTCTTGGCCGCGCCAATATGTATTTATTAATAGATAAGTTAGGTATGGCAGAAAAAGAATTGCAGTTTGCTCCGGCAACCGGATTCAATGCTAAACAACAGGCAATACTACGTTCACGAATATGCCTTCGGCGTGGTCGTCCCCTTGATGCCCTCGAGATCATGAAGGATTTGCCGATTGACGACGAAACCGCTCAAGTGTATGCTGATATCTATGAGGTGATCGGTTCTTACGATGCAGCCGCTTCGGTATTACGCAATGCCGGGATAAAGAACGTAGACCAGAAAATCGCCAGCTACGAAAAACTTGCTCAGGAACAAAGGTTGATCAAGGGGAGATTTTTTATTGAAGGGAGGAGTTGATGAAGTGCCCATTCCTGATCGTTAGAAAAGATGTTTATAACAAAGAGGGAAAAAAGGTCGGGGAAGAGATGGAGATCCAAAATTGCATTAGAAGCGAATGCATGGTTTTTGACGGTGCAACCAAATTATGTTCTTTGCTTTCATCCAATATGAAAAGCGGCGTCTTGATCGATGATGTTAAAGCTGGGGTCCGAGATATCAAGGAAGAAATGTACAAGCGCACCGAAGCGATGGGTGTAGCTTTATCGACGACAGTACAGACCCTTCAGGAAGCACTGGTTGGGCGATTTGATATTCTCAAGAAACAAAATGAGGTAATGGTTCTAGGGTTTGATCGATTGGTCGAGGCAATCACCAACAAATTCGAGAATTTAAGATCGGTAATGGGTGATTTGAATCGTACTGTTAACAATTTGAGTTCGTCGATAAATTCGGAAATATCCAGGTCGTTGGGAGAGCTGGGAACAGCGATCGCCGAACTTAAGGGCATTCAAAGCCAGTATAGCGTTAGTTTCAATAGTTTTAATGATAGTCTTTTGAGTAAATTGAATGAATACCAGCAGGTAGGCGAGCGGACCGGTAATATGATTGGATCTAAACTTGATACGGTCAGGGATAGTATCGAGAAATCGATCGTAACCAGTCACACGAGTATGGAATCGCTGGGTGGTATGCTTGAAAAACTGGATACGAGCGGTCAGGTGATAATCGAAAAGCTGCAGCAACTCGATACGGTTAACGCCAATTTCACATTGCTTAATGAAATGATCCGAAACGAGATCAGCGGGATCAAGACGGTAAGTCTCAATGCATATAATAACATACTGACAAAATTCGATGAGATGGGAAAGGTTTTTTCGAATGTGATATCGCCCGGGATAGAGAATGTTACAAAATTTATGAGCACTGAGATCAGTGGTTTAAAAAATGATAGCATCAATGCATTGCAGGAGATCGTCGTTAAGCTTGATGCCCTTGGCAATGCTTTTGCGGCAAATCTTCGTCCAGGTCTTGACGCCCTGGGTGATGGTTTGAAGGCCGAGCTCACTGCGGTCAAAAATGATTCTTTGAATATACTTAATGGTATCAGCACAAAGATCGAAGATCTGAGCCGTACGCTGGTTGAGGAAAACCGTGCCGGTGGTGCAAGAATGCAGGATGCGATTGGCGAGTTTGCCAAGATCGGGGATCTGATAAAAGCCGATATCAACGCGCTCAAGGATGGAATTGGCATTAAGCTGGATGATCTTGGGAAGACCGTAAGTGATACGAATAACCAGCAGATACATCAACTGCAGTCATTGGCCAGTAGTTTTACTGCGAGCAGCGATAATATGCGCCAGCAGCTCAGCACCAATATCCAGGAGATCGGTTCAACTTTGAACAATCTCAAGACCGATCAGGTCACGGTGCTGAACAACATGGAGGCGACGGTGATGCAGCTTGCTGATCTTTATAAACAATCTTCGGACAGTCTTGGCTCAATGAGCGATATGATGCGGAATCTTAATAATAATTACCTTGAGTCATTAAGTAAAATCGCCGGTCTGGCCGAGGGGATGCGCAAAGGGGTCGATCAGGTTGGAAAAGGTATGCACGATTCAGTTCGTGATCTGGTAAGCGAAATGAAAGAAGAGATCGGTGCGCTGGAAAAGCAGTATGAAAAGACCTTCGGTGATATCTCGAGTCTTGCCAGCCGGTTCGATGAGCTCAATAAACGCATTAAAGAAATGACCAAGGAAGTTGAAAGTGAATTTAAGGTTTCATTCGATCGACAGGCAAAGCTTTCCGAATATACCAAGATAATACTCGAACACATGAAGGAGTATTTTGAGAAAGAGGATGTCCGGCGAAAAGAGGAACAGGTAGCTCGTCATAAGCGGGAAGCGGTCGATCATTTTGATCGCGCTGCGCTCTACTACTATCGTGGTAATTATGAGCTTGCGTTGAATGAGATCAATAAATCGCTGGAGATCGAGCAGACGGTCGAATATTACAATTTGAAGGGTCTATTGCTGACCGAACTCGGTAAGTTTGAGGATTCAAAAAAGATATACAAAGAAGCTTTAAAACTGGAACCGAATTTAGCCGAGATCCATAATAATCTTGGATTGTTGTATCTGAAGATGAAGAAGATCGATGATGCGGTCGGTTCATTTCAGGAAGCGGTTAAGAAAAACGTGAATTATGCCAACGCCTTTGTGAACCTGGGTAAGGCGCTTATTGATCTGGAGAAATTTGACCAGGCGATCAAAGCATATGAAAAAGCATTGGCGATCGACCCAGCCAATCGTGAAGCGAATGAAGCGGTGAAATTGTATAAAGAAGGTAAAATTGGCGCCTGATGTACTCATAATTATGTAGGGGAGTGGAGAAATGGGAATACTTGATCGGTTAAAAAAAGAAAAGAAAGAAAAATCAGTGCTTGATTCGCTGGTCAAGAAAAAAGAAGACGAGAAAGCAGCTAAAGAAGTAATACCTGAGAAGCCAAGTGATATTGAGGTCCGCGAAATGCCGGCAACCGATCCGCTGCAATCAATGGATGACTACACCGGTGATGATTTGCCTGAGGGAATGGCTCAAGAAGCAAAACCATCCCGCGAGTTCCGTACCGAAGGCATGCATGAATTCACTCTTGACAGCTTAGGTGCGAACGCAGACGGTACAACCCTGAAACTGGAATATAAGTCCCGAGTACTTCAAGCAATCGATAAGGGACAGATCGATGAGGCAATAAAACTACTTGAAGAATTAAAACTAAAACTGCTCGTCGAAGAATAGCTGTTTACTTCAATAAAAACACGGATTATTCAATCCGGTCGCACAATGAAGGGATATCTTTTATAAGCAGAGGCTTATATCTTTCTTTTCTTTCTTTTTTTGCTCACCTTTTTCTTTGGTTCTTGATCAAGTATAACTGCATGAGCAGCGGCTAATCTTGCGATCGGCACACGGAAAGGGGAACAGGATACATAATCCATGCCGACTTTGTGGCAGAAGTGAACTGATTTCGGTTCGCCGCCGTGTTCGCCGCATATACCGATCTCAAGTTTGGGATTTACACTGCGTCCGCGCTCAATACCGATCTTTATCAACTCACCAATACCGCATTGATCAATGCTCTGGAAAGGATCTTCGGGGAGAATGTTTTTCTGGATATAGTCCTGAAGGAATCCGCCGATATCGTCACGGGAGAAACCAAAGCCCATCTGAGTAAGATCATTTGTGCCGTAGGAGAAAAATTCAACCGTCTGGGCGATCTGGTCCGCGGTCAGACAAGCTCGGGGTATTTCTATCATTGTTCCGTACATATATGGTATTTTTTTCATGCCGTATTTTTTGCAGGCATTTTGATAGATATCATCGACCATTTTTTTGATCGTGATCAACTCTTTGGCTTCAGCAACTACCGGCACCATGATCTCGGGATGTGGTTTTTTACCTTCTTTTATTAATTCAGCGGTTGCCTCGAATACAGCTTGAACTTGCATCGCAGTGATCTCAGGATAGGTGATCCCGAGCCGTACACCGCGATGTCCCATCATCGGGTTGGATTCGTGAAGCGATTCGGCACGTTGCGTCAGTTCTTCCTGTGAAATACCAAGATCATTCGCTAATTGCTCAAGCCGGCTTTTTTCGCGCGGTACAAATTCGTGAAGCGGCGGATCGAGCAGACGCATGACTACCGGCAGACCATCCATTGCTTCAAGCACGCCCTTGATATCCTTTTTTACATAGGGATACAACTCTTCGACCGCTTTGCGACGTTCGGCCTCGGTTTTGGACATGATCATTTTGCGCAGCCGGAAAAGAGGTTCCTCACAACCTTTGCCATAGAACATATGTTCAGTTCGCATCAGACCAATACCCTGAGCACCAAAACGGCGTGCCCTCTGGGCATCGCTCGGTGTGTCAGCGTTCGCCCTAACTCCGAGTTTTCTTATTTGATCACAGATGTGAAGGAATTCCTGAAGCATAACATTTTCTTCGGCTGATTCTATCATCGGTAACTGCTCGGTATATATATTTCCTTTAGTCCCGTTAAGCGTGAGCCACTCGCCTTCTTGTATCGTTTTTTCGCCTATTCTTAACACTTTTCTATCCGCATCGATATTGAGGGTTGAACAGCCGACAATACAGCACTTGCCCCAGCCTCGAGCAACTAAAGCAGCATGCGATGTCATGCCGCCCCTTGCGGTGAGAATTCCCCGAGCTGCTCTCATTCCTTCAACATCTTCAGGATTGGTTTCTTCACGAACCAGGATGACCTTTTTGCCCAGTTTTGTCCAGCTGACCGCGTCATTTGACGAAAAAACAACCTGACCGGCAGCACCGCCTGGCCCAGCCGGCAATCCCTTGGCAATAGGGCGTATCGTGATTTCTACTTTTGGATCGATCATTGGATGCAGTAATTCATCAATCTGGGAAGGACTGACCCGCATCACAGCTTCTTCTTTACTGATGGACTTTTCTTTCAGCATATCAAGCACCATTCTAACCGCCGCCGGTCCATTGCGTTTACCGACCCGCGTTTGCAGCATGAACAAGCATCCATTTTCGATCGTGAACTCGATATCCTGCATATCACGATAATGTTTTTCCAAACGACGGCGATATGAATCCAGTTCCTTGTATAATTCGGGCATTGATTCTTCAAGACTGCATAAGTTTCTGTTCTGATCGGATTTGGAATACTCATTTAGCGGTGCCGGGGTTCTGATACCGGCAACAACGTCTTCACCCTGTGCCCTTTCCAGGTACTCACCATAGAAATTATTATCACCGTTTGCTGGATTACGCGTAAAAGCAACGCCGGTCGCCGAACTCTTGCTGAGATTACCAAATACCATTGCCTGGACATTGACTGCAGTGCCCCACTCATCCGGGATCCCTTCGATTCGTCGGTAGCTGACCGCTCTTTTACCATTCCATGATGCAAATACAGCTTTTATTCCGCCCCATAATTGTTCATAACAGTCGTCAGGGAATTCTTTACCTATAATTTTTTTGATCCGTGCTTTGAATTGGTCGCACAGTTCTTCAAGATCCTGTGGTTTTAAATCGACATCGGTTTTATACCCTTTATCCTGTTTCATCCGGTCCATGATCTCTTCGAGTTGACGCCGTATGCCCTGATTATCCTTTGATTCTATCCCGGCCGCTTTTTCCATGACAACATCCGAGTACATCATTATCAAACGACGGTAAGCGTCATAAACAAAACGTTGATCCCCGCTTTGCTTGATCAATCCTTGAATAGTTTTTTTAGTAAGTCCGATATTCAGAACCGTTTCCATCATTCCGGGCATTGATGATCGGGCACCGGAACGGACTGAAAGCAAAAGCGGATTGTCGATATTACCGAAATTCCTGCCCATGATCTTTTCAGTACGTTGCAGTGCTGCTTTGACCTCGGGTTTTAATGATCCGGGCAGTGTTTTCTTTTTCATATAATCTATACAAACTTCGGTCGTGATCGTGAACCCGGGCGGCACGGGTATTCCAAGGTTGGTCATTTCAGCCAGATTTGCACCTTTGCCGCCCAAAAGATTCTTCATTTTGGCTGATCCCTGAGCCTTTTTCCCACCGAAGCTGTAAACCATTCTCTTTGCCATTTTTGGCTCCTTTCTAAATATTGATTATGTTAATCACCGATGAAAGCATCTTGTACGTGATGGTTGACATCACCCATGCTTTCATCTTTTTTTCAATGCTTTTTCGATTATTTTATCGAGATCTGGTCCTGATCTCTGGACCAGTTCATAGCCGACTTTTGCCGCCGGTTTGTTGAATTTCAGGAATTTTCGAAGATCTACCGGAGTGGCGATTATGATCGCGTCGGCAGGCGTGTTGTTCAGGGTTTTTTCCAGATCAGATACCTGTTTTTTGCCATAGCCAACGGCCGGTACTAGATCACCGATGTGTTTATATTTCTTAAAAACATTGCTGATCATTCCAACTGCATAGGGTCGCGGGTCAACGATTTTTTTTGCTTTTAGCCGAATTGCCGTAACCATTCCGGCACCATATGACATCTCACCATGGGTTAGGGTTGGTCCATCTTCAACAACAACTACCCGTTTATTCTTGATAAATTCAGGATGATCAACTGTGGTCGGTGATGCTGCTTTGATGATTAGCGCTTTTTCGTTCAAACGCCGGATATTATTAAAAACAGTATTGATTTGTTTTTGGGATGCGCTGTCAATCTTGTTTATTATTATGACATCAGCAGCACGGACATTGGCTTCGCTCGGGTGATAATTGATCTCATCACCAGCGCGCAATGGATCGACAACGACGATATGAAGATCAGTTTTATAAAAAGAAAAATCGTTGTTTCCTCCATCCCAAACTATTACATCCGAGATCTTCTCTGCTGCCTTTAAAATCAAATGATAATCAACACCGGCGAAAACAGTCGTTTTTCGCCGAATATGGGGTTCATATTCCTCGCGCTCTTCGATCGTGCAGTTGTGCCGGTCTAGATCACTCATTTTAGAAAATCTCTGGACTATTTGCTTGCTTAGATCGCCATACGGCATCGGGTGGCGTATCACCGAGAACCGGTAGCCTTTTTCTTGAAGTATAGCGCATACTCGTCGTGTTGTCTGGCTTTTGCCGGCACCAGTGCGGGTTGCGCAGACCGCGATCACCTTGCGTTTGGATTTTAACACTGATGATCGACCGCCCAGAAACCAGAAATCAGCGCCGGCAGCGATCACTTCAGATGCCTTATGCATCACATAATCATAGGATATGTCAGAATATGAAAAAACGACAACATCAACATCGAATTTAAGAATTAATTTTTTTAATTCAGATTCTGGATAAATAGGTATGCCCCGTGGATATAATTTGCCCGAAAGCACTTCAGGGTACTTGCGCCCGTCAATATTCGGGATTTGAGTAGCAGTAAAACACATTACTTTATAATTCTGGTTATTTCTGAAAAATGTGTTGAAATTATGGAAATCACGTCCCGCTGCGCCCATGATGATGACCCGACGCATAAATGAACCTCCTTTCGGCGTTATATTATATCCAATATCGAGCCTGAGTCAATGTACGATAAAATGGCCAGGTTTCAAACCCCATATTTACCCGACAAGCGGGTGATATACTAAATTGTGTGTAAAATTTCTTGCCAAGAAAGAAGAATGGT
>Ga0154645_1075_pt2 | contig 10920 bp, 11 predicted proteins | sample Rifle2008BG13ft_FD_116074 | JGI IMG/M metagenome (GOLD analysis project Ga0154645, IMG submission 116074) | candidate division WOR-3 bacterium RBG_13_43_14
CCGCCCTGCGATACTATCATTGATGATTTACAGTTCCGATATCCGGGCGAGCCCTATGGCTTCTTTATGTATAATCAGTCACCATCGAATATGCGCTATTTCCGCGACAATATCATTGGTTATAGTGACCATATGTGGTGGACATATTCCTGCGCTTCGACGGATACCTGCTATGTTACATGGACCCCGGTTATCCCCCAGAACGACACCTATGAAGTATTTGCTTATATACCTAGCGTCAACGCCAATGCCAGCGCCCGCTACGAAATTCACCATAGCGGCGGGACGGCGATAATTAATATCGATCAGTCAAATTTTTCTGATGAATGGGTTTCGATCGGCTCCTATTATTTTACTACGAACGGCGGGTATGTATATCTCGGCGATGCCACCGGCACGCCGGGGCAGCGCATTGCCTTCGACGCGATGAAATGGAGCGCGAACAGCATCGGAACCGCAGAAAAACCCGATCACTCTCAGCCGCGTCTATGCCGTTTATTATCTAATATTGTCAAAAATTCGCTAATGATAAATATCACTGACCATGCTCACGGTCAGATCACTGTCTCTATTTATGATATTACAGGTAAATGCATTTACCAGAATGATCATCGTATTCAGGATAATAGAAATGTAGTAATCGATGTCTCGAATCTTACAAACAGCATCTATTTTATGATAGTTGCCAATCAGGATTTCAAATATTCAGAAAAATTTATCGTCATCAGAAATAATTAAAATAATTTAATCACGGCATTCATTTCAGTTCTTCCGCTATCCATTTTTTTATATCTGATTTTGACGGGATCTTGCCGCTGCATTTGACCTTGCTGTTTATAATCAGACCCGGAGTTACGAAAATCTTATATTCCATGATTTTTCTTAAATCGGTTACTTTTTCAACATCGGCCGCGATATTTAATTCAGCCAGGACATCTATCGTTCTTTTGTGAACTTCCTCGCAGCGCGAACAACCTGGCCCCAGGATCTTAATTTCCACATTTCCCCCTTCTGATCAGTTCAAGCAAATAATAAACCATACAACCATCCTACCACGGTTGACATCAACACCACCAATAATATATAAACTGCGGTTCTCTTAGTACCCATTATACTACGCATGACCAACATACTGGGCAAACTGACGGCCGGTCCGGCGAGTAAAAGCGCCAGGGCTGGTCCCTTGCTCATGCCACTACCCAACAATCCTTGAAGTATCGGCACCTCGGTCAAGGTTGCGAAATACATAAAAGCGCCGAAAATCGCAGCAAAAAAATTGGCAGATATTGAATTGCTGCCTACCAGTATACTGATAAAATTTGAAGGGATGATGCCGCTGTCAACCATTGGTCGTCCGAGTAAAAAGCCGGCGATCATAACGCCAAAAAACAACAATGGAAGTATTTGTTTGGCAAAAAACCAGGTTGAGGTTACCCAGTCGGATAGCTCATCTTTTTTAAACCATGAAAACAATATGATTCCGAGCAATAGCAGTAAACCAAACGTCAAATACCACTTTATTCCGAACATTAAGCTGTAGAAACTAACCGCTTCTTTCGGCCTGGCCCAGGCAGCAAAGATAAGGATTAAAACCAGAACTACAAAATAAATCGTGTTCTGAAATAAAGATCGCTGCTTTATCTCTGGTTCAACGGTTGGCGAGACTTCAGTGACAGCGGTTTTATTTTTAAATAGCGCCGACATTAACAATCCGATAATAACTGCAAATACGATTGACCCGACCGCCCGGGCAATACCGATCTCAATTCCCAGAATCCGGGCAGTAAGAATTATCGCCAATACATTTATTGCCGGACCCGCATATAAAAAAGCCGCTGCCGGACCAATGCCGGCCCCACCAGAATAAATACCGGCAAAGATCGGCAACACCGTGCAGGAACATACCGCTAGTACTGAACCGGACACCGAAGCTACTCCATAAGCCAGTATCCGATTTGCTTTTGGTCCAAAATATCTAATTATTGCTTCTTTGGATATAAAGTTGATGATCGCTCCGGCAATAAAAAAAGCCGGTATCAGGCAAAAAAGAACATGCTCACGCGCATACTCCTGCACCATAAAGAACGCTTCCAGGAGCGCACCCTGCAGGCGAATGCCGGTCAAAGGCACAAAATATAGAATAACAAATACAACAATGAAAATCAAAATCCGGGTCCGGTCTTTCATGTTTCTCCTTATTTTATCAAGAAGTAAACACCGACAAGAATAATCAATACTGCAGCCAGTTTACGAAACCAGAAATTAACGCGTTGAAAAGATTTTGATTCGATCAATCCTTTTGCCGCACCGATCGAAACACCTACGATCAAAATCAATGCGCAATGCCCCAGGGCATAACAGAAAAGCAATCCAACTCCGTATAGCATGTTCCCTCCGGACGCGATCAGTACGAGAATAACCGCAAGAATCGGGACCGCGCACGGCGTGGATACTAGCCCGAAAAGTAATCCCATAACAAACGCTCCGGCAAAACCCCTTAGTTTCGGGCTGCCTATGTTCAAAGATGGTATCGGAATTTTTATGATCTCGAGTAAGTGTATTCCCATAATAAAACACACTGCGGCAACTACGTATTTCCAGAACACCCCGACATCGCCCAGCAGGTGGCCCGTTGTGGCCGCGAGCAACCCCAGTAAAGTAAACATCAAGGAAAGTCCGAAAACAAACATTCCCGAAAAAATTAAGGCGCGTTTCACACCAACCACATCCCGGTTACCACCAACAAAACCAATCATCAGCGGTATCATCGCCAGGACGCATGGATTGGATGCAGTCAGCAATCCACCGACAAAAACCGCCATGAATGCAAGCCAGGGATTACTATGGATGACATTTTCCGCTGTCTGGGCGAAATTCTCGAACATAATTATTCAGCTTTCAAATATTTTTCAATCTTATTGATTAGTTTTTGTTCCTCGATCTCACCGGTTAAACGCCAAACCTCCCTACCGGTCGCATCCAATAACACCATGGTTGGAATCAACATAATTTTGTATTTCTTGGTCAAATCCTTCTGTTCATTAACTAATACATACACGATTCTGATCTTATCCCCGATCGATTTATTTATGTTCTCCAGGCGGCTTTTCATGACCTTGCATGCCTTGCACGCCTGCCCGGTGAAGTCAACAAGCACCGGTATATTTAACAAGACTTTAAGACGAAACAGCATATCTTTCAGCAATGTGATTGCGGCTAAACCTTTTTCAACATTCTCTTTGTCAATCCCATTAATAGAACCGGTTACTGCTTTGTAAATACTATCAAGCGGCTCGCCTTCATTAATTATAAGAGTTTTATATTCAATCGATGGCGATGCCCATATTGAATCGATCGCGGCAACTGCCAGCCCGTAAATCGTTCCACGTTCAACCGCCTTGGCATCTTCTATTTTATTAATCTCGTCGATCATCGAATCCACTTTCTCTATTAAACTCACCGCCTGGGCCGAAGCCGGCTGAAAAATTACAAATAACAAAACAATCAACAGCATTCGAACGGTTATCCATTTATCGCTTTGGACCAAACTTTTCATCGATCCTCCCTTCAAAAATCGAGACTTTGCGCCTGTAAAACACGTTTTGAATTCACGCTTTGCACATATACGGCAATGCCGATATTATTGACGTCGACAACATGAAAGGGTGGCAGCGGCAAACCGATTATATCCGGTACCGTGAAATCCTTATTTAATGTTACCGGTTGACCGTAGGTTAAATTAACACCATCCGGAATCAGAAGATTCACCAGCACATACCGGAACGGCACGGTTTCACCAATGGGAGAATAATATATTGGCCCGCGTTCATATACTGCATATCCTACTTCAAGATCAGTATCACTGATCGAATCCAGAGCAGTGATCACCACGCTAACATTACCGCTTTGGGCACTGCTTGCATACGTGCCGCTTAAATCGATCAATAACGGGCTGGGAACGGCCAGGACGGAATCGATAACCGCGGCGTAGGCGGAACTGCTGGTCAAACAGGTCGTGCCGTCGACAAACAGTAAAGCGCCGATCAGAAAAGTATCGCAGTAATATAATCGCCGTGTTTCGCTGCCCACGGTTGAGAATGGATCCCAGGTGTCAAAATGCGCATCCGAAGAAGCGTGATACTCCAAATAAACCATGCGCGAATGATGTTGATCTTTCAATCCGTAAGCCTCAATCCTGGAAGGATCTCCACAATGACAGGCCGTGGTCAGCATCTCGCTCAAAACATTGCGCGGGTTTTGAATGATGGTAAAATTAACAGTTGACGCCTCACCGGCGGTTACGGTCACGGTTTCAATCGCTGGCAAATAGGTTGGTTTTGATGCCTTCATAACATGATCCCCCGGTTCGATATCCGGGATCTCATAATAACCAGTATCATTGGTCAAAATCTGTAAGCTTAATTGCCCAAGCTCGACTGTTGCCATGGCAATATTAGAACCGGTTGTATCTTTTACTTGTCCACGGATCAACCCGGTCTCAGGATTAGAATTGCTCCGGCATGCAAGACCCAGAATCATCAGGGTCAATATTATCATTCCTATATATTGCTTCATTTTTTCCTCCGGCTTTAGAAGCGAACCGATATTTGCAGCGAGGGGATATGGGCTTTGAAAGCTTCGCTGCCGATATTGTCGTTTTCGTTTATATACTGATATCTCAAAACTGCTTTGGTCTGAAAAGTGAATTCATAGATGATCTGAAAACCGAAAATCATGGTCTGCTTGTCGATACCCTCATCGGCAAGACTCATTTGATCATCGTCGCGCTGCGTCCTGCGGTATTCATAACTAAATTCAGACTTGAGATCACTGAATACCGACAGATTCAGCGCCATCGTACCGATAAGGAAATCGGCCAGGGAATGATGCCACTCGCTGATCGCATTATTCCAGGTCGGCTTTATCTCCTGCCAATATTTCAAATAAGCGGAAACAGTTGTCTGACGAGAAAATACCGGTAAACCCCGATAGACAAAAGAAGTCCTGAATCCTTGCCGGTTCCTGGCATAGGATAAACTTCGATAAAATGGCGAGAAATACGGATCCAACCGTAAATACAATAGATCGGCATTTATCCGGTCTTCATGCGCGAGATTAATGCCGCCGATAATACCATTACCGTATCGTATGGCCTCAGCCGATGAATTCAAATTATCATCACGAATGCTATATGCGTATTCCCCGATCGCGTTAAAACTACCAATAATCGGGATCACAACATCGGCGCCAAGCACATCGCTGCATAATGGATCTTCGATCGCAACGGTCACTGACTGTGGATCATCAGTCAACCGAAGGCCGGTAATACCTAAAACCAAGACCCGGTTAAAAAGCTCAGGCACCAGGCGAATACGGCCACCAGCCAGATAGCGTGCGTAGGTATTACCCGGTTCAGCGAATTGACACCGGGCAAAAGTGCCTTTTAAATCGATCAAACTCTTTGCATATTCGAGTTTGCATCCTTCAAATTGGTAATCCTCGCGCGGTTCTTCGAGCGTTTCGCTATCGATACCACCAACCGATACCTGACATCCACAGCCGGACGCGGCCAGGGGATTATCTTTTAAATCCCAGCGCATCAGTGTCAGGGGTGTAAAACTTATCTCATAGCTCCCGATCGTACCCTGCCATGATCCACGCTTAAGAACTACCGACCACCAGGCGAAAGGGATCATCGCCGAAACATATTCTGGCGGAGTATGAACCGAAGATACTTCTTCATTGCTGATGCGTATCCCGGCTTCGATTCTAAGAAAATTTGTGATCGGCAAAGCAGCATACAAATCGAGTCGTTCGCGAAAGCTGAAGCCGGTCTTTAGTGCTTCTCCATAAGTACCGCTTAAGGTTTCCCGGTCGGCTTCAACAAAGCGCATGCGAAGTTTTCCATCCCCATCGATCTCAAACCCGCTGGCATAAATAAAACCTGTACACAAGATGATTAGAAAAGCTTTTGACAATCGATTGGCTAAAAACATCTTTGCCCTTTACTTAAGTAATCAATCATTCTCAACCAGTGCGTTGAGCAGATTATTCTTTCTTTTCAATTCCTTAATCAGCGGGTATTTAATAAGATCCAGAATCTCAAAAATTACCGGGTCGGTAACCTCATACCATACCTCAAGACCTTTTTTCTCGGAGCTCAAAATTCCCGCCCTTTTAAGGATTGCCAGATGATGCGAAACATTCGATTGTTCGCCCCCAACATAGGGAATGATCCGGCATACACAACATGGCCCCTGTCTTAGTTTTTCGATGATCTTAAGCCTGATAGGATGCGCCATTGCGCTCAGGATATCGGCTTTCATTTCTTGAATTTTCTCATTCATAGTATATGATAATATTTACATATATTCATTTGTCAAGTAAAAAAACCATCATTTATCATTAACAATCTCGATCTGGGACGGATTCTTCAGGATTATCTCTGGCTTACCTTTGTATTCTTTAATTAAACCACGCACTCGCACTTTGCGCTTGAGATAATAATCTTCAGGATGCGGCCTGGCTTACCTTTGTATTCTTTAATTAAACCACGCACTCGCACTTTGCGCTTGAGATAATAATCTTCAGGATGCGGCGGGAATTTATCAAAGTCGCCGGCAAAGATCACGGCCGTAAAATATTTTTTCCAGTCCCGGTCAAAATTCAAGAAACATACCTTGCCAGTATTGTTAGTCACTACGATTGTACCTTCAACGATCTTGTTTTGGCCATAGTACTTATCCGCATCCCGCCAGGAAATTATTTCAGAGCTTTTATCGTCCACCCCTAATACCTCAATAAAATCGTCGATTTCATGGGGCTGGAATACAGCGAATGCCCACAAACCGAATTTATTTCGTATTGCATTGTCCTCAAGTTTTTTATATTCCGCCCTATACAATGTGTCGGGCGGATAAAATCGCATCTCGGCACAGCCAATTCTGATCAATTCGGCATTCACCGATATATCGCCAATATATACATAGCGCAATAGGCGCTTATAATCGTCTTTGTCACTCACATCAGACTCGAGCATTACAGTTTTATTCAATACCAATCGGGTAAGCATATCCTTGGCAATATCCGCGCCCGGTTCACCGGTTTCCGGTGTATTTATTCCGATCAGCCGCACTGTCTGGCCATTGGCAAGAACAAAAGTATCGCCATCAATAACTTCGGTCACTTTTTCACCGGACTGGCAATTGAAAAGCAATATAACGAAGATGATCAGTATTGAATAACACATCCCCCGGGTCATGGTCCATTATATACAGACGACAGACAATGTCAAACAGGAAACCGCAACCACTGATTCCCAATTCATGATTCAGGATACTTGATGCTGGATCACACCATTGGTCATTGGATCACTGTCTGCCATTTAGAATTTCGGATTTCGGAATTTCTGTCATCGCGAGCGAAGCGCGGCGATCTCTGAGATTGCTTCTGCCTCGCGCTGCTCGGGATCGCAATGACAGAAGAAAAACCGCATTACGCTTCTTCCCGAGTTGACAGTATTTGTTTCCTGACTATACTTGCTTATGGACAGAACATTATTGATTATAAAACCTGATGCGGTTAAGAGAAATCTTACCGGTAATATATTAAAACACATTGTTGATGCCGGCTTTAAGATTACCGGTATGAAAATGATCTGGCCGGATAAAGAAATGGGTGGAAAATTCTACGAAATACATAAGGGTAAAGATTTTTACAGCTGGTTAGTGGAATTTATATCATCTGGACCAATTGTAGCTTGCTGTCTGCAATCCCCAGATGCTCCTAAAAAATTGCGCGAAGTCGTCGGCGCAACCGATCCAAAAAAAACCGCACCTGGCACGATCCGTAATCTATACGGCACATCAGTTGGTGAAAATGTTGTGCATGCCTCGGCACCGGATGAAAATCCTCAGCGGGAAATCGATTTCTTTTTTTCAGAGAAAGAACTTTTCAAATACTGATCGAGCGATAATCAGCATGTAACCGCATCGATCAATTTTTTGAATAATGAATTTACGCAACCTGCTTGTTAACATAATAGCCAGACATTTTACCAAGATATTATTATTGACATTGTTGATAATTTCCTGCCCCAGACCTGAACTACAGGTCATAACCACACCGGATTATTTGCACGAGGCACGGCGTCTTGCGGCCGAGAACCCGCTTGCCGCTTGTTTGCTTCTGCAGGAAACCGAGATCGATGAAGATTTCAAACTGGAACGGGCAAATATCCTGGTTCAGATCTATCTGAACCAGCGCGAATTCCAGAAAGCCGCATTGTTGCTGGATAGCATTAACTGGCGCGTTGACATCAAGCCTTATGACCGGCATATAATCATGATCCGCGCCGGACGTTATGCAGAATTAGCCGAAAAATCCGGAGATAGTTTGCTGAAAGGTATCGCTAATCTGCGCAGCGGGAATTTTGCCGAGGCAATAAATTTGCTTTCAATGCCGACAATGCTCGATGAATACCGCCGTATTAATCTGGCCAAAGCCTATGAAGGATTGAACGATCACATCACTGCTTTTTCAATACTCGCGGCCATCGATTCAGTACCCAATTATCTTCTTCCTGAATACCAGGATATCATGACCAGACTTTTAATCGCGATCGATGATATCAATCTGGTTCAGGGGCAGGTTGAGAAACTGAATAAACCGCATCTTGAAAATATGATAATGCTTAAAAAATATGAGCAGAAGAACAACGAATCAAAAAGCCGTGAGCTCGCATGGAAACTGATAAATGAATGGCCAAAATCCGAAGGCGCGTATTACGCACTGCGCCATGCCGATGCCCAAAACAGTAGTCAGTACAAGGCAGTTGGCCGGGTGCAATATTATCACCGGGATTATGATAAGGCAATAAATAATCTAAAAAAAGCTGTCCCGGATGATGCAGTAAATTATTATCTGGGTATGATATATTATAATCGTAATCAGTATTCAAATGCCCTTACCTATCTCAGCAAATCATCCTGGGCCGCAGCTTATTATTACCGGGGTCGCGTATACGAGAATATCGACAATTATCTGCGCGCGGCGGCGGTCTACGATTCACTTGACCGAAAATATTCAGGATCTGATTACGCAATCCGCGGGCTCAAACGCAAGGCATTCCTTTATGAGGATATCGGCGACACCCTCAAGGCCGTAGAAGCCTTTCTCAAGATCGACGAAAAACAAAGCAAATTCAGGGCAGCACTTGAATTGCTAAGGATCGGTGAATTGAACAAAGCCCACGAGATCTTAAAATTAAGTAATGACCCAGAGTATCTTTACTGGCGCATACGGATCAATGAACGAATCAACAAGCCGGTCGATAGTTTGAAAAATATTCTATTACTACTGCATCCTCATTCATTTTACAATCTTGTGCGCTTTGATACTGGACTTGATAAAGATACGACTAATATCGATATCTGGATCAATCAATTCAGCGATACCACTATTTCTTTTAATGCGACGGATACGACCCGCCTGGTCAAAGCCGTCCGTTTTTTTGAACTTGGGGAGAACGACTTTGCCGTGAAAGAGCTGGAATTGATCGAAGAATGCAGTGCTCCTGATCTTCTTTATTTAAGCCGATTATGCGCGAAATATGGTGCGGATCGGGAATCGATACTTTATGCTTTAAAGATCAATTCGATCGCCAGTAAACAGAATAGGCGTTTACCCAAAGCTCTTTACCGCCTAATCTATCCAATACGATACTGTACAGTAATAAATGACAATAAAATGGAATTGCCATTCGCCCTGGCTATGATCTGGCAGGAAAGTCTTTTTGACGCTGATGCGGTCTCATCCGCCAATGCCCGGGGAATAATGCAGATAATACCCGAAACCGCCCGCAGTATTGCTCGTGCGCTCGGTGATTCAGTTTATGATCTCAATAATCCGGTAAATTCGATACGCTATGGATCCTATTATTTCCAGGAAATGCTTAGTACTTACCGCAGCGCTTACTTAGCCCTCGCTGCTTATAATGCCGGACCAGTAAGAGTGAAAAAATGGGTCGCCAACAACCCCAATGCCGAGGTCGATGAATTCATCGATCTCATTCCTTTCAATGAAACCAGGGATTACGTTAAACTGATACTCGCGCGGGAAACAATATATAAAAAGGTTTATGAATGAGTTGTATTATCGGTTGGTTTATTGACCGCCGGTTTTTTTACAAAAAATTCACGGATCAGCAAAAATACGGCACCTACCGTTATGAAGGCATCGGCAAGATTATAGACAAACCACCGGACATTACCAATCCCCATATCAATAAAGTCGATTACATAATTAACCCGGAAGCGATCAAATAGATTGCCGAGCGCCCCGCCAATAATAATACCAAAAATAATGACCCCGAGCTTGTCCTTTATGGTCAGGGCAACATAGCCTAAAACAATAATACCGATTATCTGAAGTATAAAATATAATACCGGCGGACCGAATGAAAGACTGAAAACTCCATAAGGATTATAGGTCAATTTAAACCTTAACAATGAACCGACAATATTGACCGGCGTCTGAAAAGGAGTCAGGGTATTAACAATTATTATTTTGCTGATCTGATCAAGAAAAAATGTCAACCATAAAAAAGGAAAAAAAAGTTTTAGGTTGCGGGAAATCAGCATTATTGATATAAACGCTGAGGAGTTAAACCCCGGAGCATTTCATGCAGTATCGTGCCTGGGGCAGGAATTTCAAACGGCGCTTGCCAATCGGTTTGTCGCAGCGCTCGCATAATCCATATTTGCCCTGATTGATCTTTTTTAAAGCGCCGTCGATCTCAAAGAGCGCTTCGCGGCGGCTGGACAGAATCTGGGATGTGATCTCCCGGCGTTCGGTTTCGGTACCTTGATCCGCCATGTGATTGGAATAAGCTGACAGGTCCCCGGATGATTCAAGCTGGGT
>Ga0154645_1010_pt1 | contig 10854 bp, 6 predicted proteins | sample Rifle2008BG13ft_FD_116074 | JGI IMG/M metagenome (GOLD analysis project Ga0154645, IMG submission 116074) | candidate division WOR-3 bacterium RBG_13_43_14
GGGGGTTTTTTTGGGGATCGCCTATCCAGGCATCAATTTATTATTATGCCGATATGCGCGTAAATTGGGTTGCCAAACCATTTTTTTCATGCCCCCTCAGATCTGGGCCTGGGGTGAATTCAGGAAATATTTCATACGTAAATGGGTTGATACTGCCATCACCGTATTTCCTTTTGAATACGAATATTATCAGCAGAGAAGATTGCCAGTCGAGTATATTGTCCATCCTTTACTGAAAAAGTTGAGGAAATTAAAAAGGTCCGATCATAAAAAACGAATTGGTTTTATGCCCGGCTCAAGGCAAAGCCAGCTGAGAAGACATATGCCAGTAATAGAAAGATTGATTTTCAACATACACGAGCGACATCATGGGCATAAATGTTGTATAATATTAAATCCTATGACGGTCTTAAATATTACAACGAGTGCGGATATGGTTATTGCCGAAGATCGTTATCAGGTAATGAAGGATTGTGATCTTATAATAACAACTTCGGGCACAGCTTCATTAGAGGCTGCATTTCTGAAAGTGCCCCAGGTTTTTTTTCATATTCCTTCTTTTATTGATATGCATCTGTTCCGGCATTTCATCACGATTAAAGAATATAATCTTGCCAATCTTTATTTTAATAAAAAAGCCGTACCAGCAATTATTAGCCGGGATCAGGATCGGATCTTAACCGATGTGCTGCGTCATATTGATGAGTTACTCACAACTATTTTATGAATATTCCAAGCAGAGCAAGCTCGGCCACTACGAATGTGATTGGTGATTAGTGCTGATGTAGCGGTCGAGTTTACTCGACTGGAATTATAATTGACGTCCCTTAATTTTTATAGTATAATCAACCATGGATAAAGTAATTCTTGTAACCAGTCCTTTCGGACTTGGCGAAAAAATTATATTGGAGTTGCTTAAAGCAGGTGAATCAGTATATACCATTTTTCCGTCTCCAAAAGAAGTGCCGATGTCATTCCTCGGCAAGATCAATTTGAAATATGGATTTGTAAGGTTTGATCTGGATTCCAGTTTTGAGAAAAATCTTCCGAAGCGGGTCAAATGTATTTATCATCTGTATGAGATGTATTACGGGCCTTTTACTGCCGTGTTTAAAGCAAATCCCTGCGCTACGTTGCAGCTGCTTGACTGGTCCAAAAAAGCTGGAGTTGAAAAATTCGTTTATATGTCAAGCGGCGAGGTTTATGGTGAGGGTTCGCATTTGAACGAAAAAAGTGGATATAACCCGAAGAGTTTTTATGCGACAACCAAGTTCGAGACCGAAATACTTTTCCGATACTATGCAAAGTTTTTTTCGATAGACACGCTCAGGGTATTTTTCCCTTTTGGCCGCGGTCACCGGCAGGCATATCTATGTAATCTTTATCAGGCGATCACGGCTGGTGATACGATCGACACGGAATTTGGAGTTATCAGTCCAACTTATGTCGATGATATGGTCGCCCCGCTTATCGCGCTGCGGGAAAAGAAAGAAAATCGGGTGATCAATTTTGCCGGTGATCCGGTCAAGGTTTCTGAGCTGGTTGAGAAAATGATTGCCGTATCCGGCAAGAACCCAAAAAAGATCAAAACCGGACACACTGAATTGACCGGCGATAGCACTAAAGCCAGTCAGATCGTCAATTACTCAGTTACCGCCTGGCAGAAAGCGATCGAAGATCTTTTCGCTTGAACCTTAATTTGACTTGTTTCTTTTCTGTTTGATTATGGTCGATATTTTGCTTGTTAATCCGGCCGAACCGGGACATTTTTTCGAGCGAATGCCGCCGCTGGGTCTTGCTTATATCGGTTCATCGCTTGAAAACAAAGGATTTTCAGTAAAAATCATCGATTTTGAAGTTTGTGATCAGAAATTGACCAATTTTTTACATGAATATCGACCAGTTGTTGTTGGTATATCAGGTACTACTCACACCCGTTTTGCATCATTCGAGTTAGCTCGCCAGGTCAAACAATATAATTCCGATATTATAACCGTTTATGGCGGTGTGCATGCTACATTTACCGCGGTCGAGACATTGAAAAATATTAAAGAGATCGACTACGTAATAACCGGTGAAGGCGAGATTGCGATGACCGAATTCTTTAAAAATTTGAACGATACGAGGGAATTGGACAACGTTGCTGGATTAGTATTCCGCTCAGGCGATAGAATCATCGCGAACCCTGCTCAAAGGATTGATGAACTCGATAGTTTGCCCATGCCGGCTTATCATCTTTTACCGATGGATAAATATGCAGTGGAACTTCCTTTTATTAATAAAAAAGCTATTTCTTTGCTTACCTCAAGGGGCTGCACGGCGCGTTGTGTTTTTTGTTCAGCCAGTCGAATGTTCGATCATCGGGTGACCCGCCATTCATCCAAACGAGTGATTGAAGAGGTTGAAATACTCCTAGGGCAATATGCCTTTGAAGGCATTAAGATCTTTGATAGTACGTTGACCATTGAGACCGATCACATTAATGGGATTTGCGATGAGATTTTTGAAAGAAAATTGAAATTCCCGTGGGAGTGCGAGATCCGGGTCGGCACCGTTGACCGGAATATACTGGCCAAAATGAAGGATGCGGGCTGCTACTATGTTAATTTCGGTATTGAATCAGCAAGTCAGAGGATTCTGAATAGAATGCGCAAGGGATTCAAAGTCGAACAGGCAGAGGAATTGCTTAGGACCTGCCGATCAGTCGGCCTGAAAACCAAAGTATTTTTTTCTTTCGGTCATATTGGCGAGACCATGGAAGAGGTTGATAGTACTTTCCGTTTCATTGATAGAAATCGTGAACTGATTAACATTGTTGCCAGTGGTGCGGGAGTGAGAATCTATCCGGGAACCGAGCTTGAAGGTATTGCCCGGAAAGAGGGATTTCTGCCAGCCGGTTTTGAATGGAGTAAGCCTTTCAATGAACCGCGTTATGAGAACATACTGCAGTCACCTAACAACCCGCTATTGATACAGCCCAACATGGGTTTGAATGAACTGGAGGATATAGCCCTGTCAATATATCAGCAGCGGTTCAGCGGGTTGAGCGGTTTAAAGCGGGGTCTCAAGAAGATCACCGATCCGGGTAAATGGCGCAAATTATTTAAACTGGCAAAGGTTAAATTGCGCAAGCGATTTTCAAATAAGGAAAATTGATGCGAATACTGCATGTGACCTTTGAGAATTTCCAGGATGTGCCGGGATTATTGAGCCGCAGCCATTCTTGGTATGGTGATCAGGGGACATTGGCAACAATGACCCGATCGCGCCTCGGATTTCCAAATGGTATCTTGCTAAACTACCCGTTGCTAAATTCATTTTCAATCAATGCAATCCGCAAATTCCTTGGAAGGCAGAATGTCAACGTTCCGGAAAAGGAATTGAAATTAAAGCTGAAATGGGAGAATGACTGGCAGGGTTCATTATTGAAGAGCCGCGATCTGCTCTGGCTTTATTCTCTTCAAAGATGCTGGCGCAAAAATGATCTTGATGGTTTCGATGTATACCACTTTGATGGTGATCTTCCATTCATAAACGGTGAACGCATATTGAAAAAAATAAATGATAAAAAGATAGTAACGCATTTCTTTGGCAGTGATTTGCGAAAATGGGGTATGAATCCATATTTGAAAGAATATGCCCGGCTCAGGATAACCTCAGAGCTCGACCATACGAAGATCGATCCTGAGCTTTTCTTTGTCCCGATCCCTTTTGAAGCCGATAATTACAATCCCAGGACAAGCGAGAACAGAGTTTTGCGGGTCGGGCATTCGCCAACCCGACGCACGGCTAAAGGTACGGCGGATATAATTAAAATTATTGAGCAGCTACAGAAAAAAATTAGATTCGAATGGGTATTAATCGAAGGCGTTCCTAATTGGAAATGCATTGAGATAAAAAAGAGCTGTGATATCGGCATTGATCAGATCGGTAATTATGCGGGCACTGGTTATGGACGCAGCGGTCTGGAATTTTTAGCGCTGGGAGTGCCGACTATAACCGAGACCCCGTCAGATTATGACCGGCTTTTGCCCGGATATCCTTTTGTCAATGCAAGCCGAGAAAATTTAGCTGATGTATTACATAAATTGTTGACTGATACCCAATGGCGGCAACAAATACGTGAACTGGGTTTGCGCTGGGTGAAAGAATTTCCGAATCCGCGCCGGATAATGGGGGAGATATACGGACAGTATCGGAAATTGGGATGGGTAAAGGACCGTAAACCGTAATCGCTTGTCCGCCTCAGGCGTGAGTAGTCTGTAGACCGAGAAAAAATTGAAGAGGAGAAAGGGTGAAAAGGAGTCGAGGAGCAAAAAAAAAGCTTTAGAGTAAGCACTAAGCAGTAAAAAACAAGATAAACCAGAAAGACAGAAAAACCCTGTTTCTCTATTGGCAAATAATAAATTACTAATATACCTAAGTATCAACGGAGAGGAGTTTGAAGTATTGGTTGATTGATCGGTACTGACATATCATACAGGAAGACAGCTGCACCCGGGAATTGAATATATTTTTGTTGCTGTCCGAGTTCGTCCAAATAAGCTAAAAACAATTTTTCTTCATCAACCCCAAATGTCCTGGCAATGTGGGACATGATCACCCACACTCTTTTTTTACCGCGCAATTTAGCTAAATCCTGATAATAAGCTGGCCAATAATTCCGCGATTCGATTCCGATAATATGCTCAGGTATTGATCTTAGTTGATATGTATAATATTTAAATGCGTTTTCGGACGCATAATACACATATATAATATCATCGGTTTGCTGATGTTCTAGAATATATAGAAGCCCGGGTCTCAGCTCTTCAGGCGCGCGTGGTTTTATGAGACGGTACGCGGCGCTGCCAACTGGATAGAGAAAGAAAATCATAAGCAGGGCATAAGCTGCGATCATTGATTTAGATCTCAGGGATTTATAAATATGTGATAATCCCTGGCTGATAATCATAAGCAAGGCCGGGGTCAAAAAGAGCAATAATCTTCCTTCAAAAGGGTATATTTTAAAACCGGACGCCAGCATGGTGATCAATATCGGCAATAGAAGTACAGCAAGAATACTCTTTTTCTCTTTTATATAGGCTATAAAACCGGTTAGGAAACACATTAATGCCAGCGTCAATTCATACACTGAAAAACCAGCTGGGAATTTGAACATTCTCAATGGCACAAATAGGAACCATTTAATATCAGCAAATGATCGAGGCGGTAAAGGCATAAAAGCTGATTGCCAGACATTGACCAAAGATCCCTGATTGGCAATAAAACGCAGACTTATCAAATAGTACAAGAAAATGCTCATTGCCGGTATAACCGCACTGATTATTAAGGTATACCAGGTAATTTGTTTTTTTATCAGCTGGTAAAAAATAATTGACATAATTCCCAACCATATGAATACCGCTGGAAAAGAAAACCAGAAACTAATCGCAGCTATGAATGAAAAAATTAATAAGTATTTTAGATTAACCGAGGATTTGGATTTTATTATTGAATATCCAAGCAGAGTAATGATCAGCGTCAATGCGACATCGGTTGAATATGGTTTTACTTCCGAAGTGAAATATATAATGTGATCGCAAACAGCAAATAATATCATAGCAAAGACCACGGCGGTATCGTCGGTTGTTTGTTTTACCAGACGGTAAAATAAATAAAGCGCTGCAATACCGGCGATTAGCGGGAAAAGTCGTAAAGCTATTTCGCCGGTTCCAAGCATTAGCGTAAAAAGCTTCTCGACCATTAAAAAGCCAATTGGCGCCGCCTGATTATAATCAAGGGTTTTGGTCAATCCGTTAAAAGAGCGTTCGATAATATTCATTGCCAGGGGCGCCTCACCTTCGGTAAGCGAGCGCCTGTATAGAAATTGCACAACGCGTAGAATGATACCGCCCAGGATCGCCAGTCGGCAAATCGTTTTATTGATTTTTTCGTTTAGCATATAAGTAGCTTTGTTAATATTATACAAAACCGTTGGTGGTCGTCAACCCGCAAACGAAAAAATCATCTAAATCGAGCCCGCCTCCATTGCCCGCCTCTCCTGTCCGCCTTCGGAGGAGGAGGAGGGGTATCTCACTGAAAGATTGACAATATTATAATTTGCATTAGAATTATTCAGATGTTTATGGATAACATAAAGCAGTATCTATCTAAGAAAAGACAATTGGTTGACCAGACCCTGGGCAGCTATTTTGTTGATAAAGGCAATACATTGTTCGATATCATGTATTACTCACTGGATCACGGCAAGAGAATACGACCGATACTGGCGATCGCCGGTTATGAGGCATGTGGCGGTAAGGATATCAATGAAATTATGCCAATCGCCTGTGGGCTTGAGCTCATTCATACCTATTCATTGATACACGATGACCTACCTTCCATGGACAATGATGATTTCCGCCGGGGCAGGGAATCAGCCCATAAGAAATTCGGCGAAGCAACCGCGATCCTTTCCGGTGACGGTTTATTTGCCTATGCCTATGAATTAATAAGCAATGGCAATGGCTTGGTCGCCGAGAAAAACAAAGTGATCAGCCGGGTAAGCGAAGCGGTTGGACCAAAAGGCATTGTATTCGGTCAAATGCTTGATATAGCCGCGGTAGACCCACTTACCCCTAAGAAGCTCCGAAATATACATTTAAACAAAACCGCAAAATTCATCGAGGTTTCAATTGAATGCGGCGCATTGATCGCAAAAGCCAGTGAAAAAACAATTGAAAAAATCAAAAAAGGCGGTATACTTCTTGGTATGTTGTTTCAATATACCGATGATATATTAGATGTCGTGGGTGAAAGATCTGCCCTGGGTAAAACACCGGGTAAAGACAAAACGGCTGGTAAAATAACCGCATCGGCAGTCTATGGTTTAGATGGAGCTCGGTTCAGGGCAAAGAGATATGCAGAGCGCGCTAAAGCTGTTTTTCATGCACTAGGATCAGAATTTATGTTCTTTGATCAAATTATCGAATATATACTTAATCGCACATTTTAATATGCCAGCAATAATGATACATCAAGGAGTTATTTTAACGGACTAATCATCAAACGTTTTAGATGTCAATACTAAATAGAATAAAGAAGCCCAATGATATAAAAGATCTTAGCATTGAGGAATTGCAGGTGCTTGCTCAGGAGATCCGGGAGCAGATCATCAATACCTGCGCTGATACCGGAGGTCATGTGGCACCATCGCTTGGGGTTGTGGAATTGACACTAGCGTTATATCGCGTATTTGACGCCGAGCGTGATAAGATAATCTGGGATGTTGGTCATCAAACTTATGCCCAGAAATTGATCACCGGTCGTTATGAACGATTCAAGACCTTGCGCACTTTTAAAGGTATCAGCGGTTTTCCAAAAAGAAAAGAATCCAAGTACGATGTGTTCAATACCGGACACTCGTCCACTTCCCTGTCGGCGGCGACTGGTTTTGCTATTGCCCGTGATTTTAACGGAGATGATTATCAGATCATCAGTGTAATCGGTGATGGATCATTAGGAGCCGGGATGGCGTTTGAAGCGCTTAATCATCTCGGACATTTGAAGAAGAATATGTTGGTCGTGCTCAATGACAATGAGCGCTCGATTGGTGAATCAGTTGGGGCATTATCCCAGTATTTGACCAGGATCATAACGACCCGTACCTATAATCGATTTCGTGATGATATCTGGAAATTTCTGGACCGTACCCATCCCTATTTCAGGGATCGAAGTCGGAATTTAGCAAAACGTGTTGAGGAGGGATTAAAAGGTCTGTATGCACCGGCTGTGATTTTTGAAGAACTGGGGTTTCGTTATATCGGACCATTGAATGGTCATAAATTGGGAGAATTGATCGATACTTTCAGCCGGGTTAAGGAGATGCACGGCCCAAAAATAGTGCATGTTGTTACTAAAAAGGGTAAGGGTTATGAGCTCGCCGAGAAAAACCCGGAAACGTTTCACGGTATTGGACCTTATTGTGTTGAAAGCGGTGAAACAAAAAGCGGGAGCAATTCGTATACATCGGTATTCGGCGATGCGTTGGTAAAACTGGCGCAGAAGAACGATCGGATTATTGCGATCACAGCGGGTATGTGCCTTGGCACCGGATTGGTACGTTTTAGAGAAGAAATCCCTTCGAGGTTTTTCGATGTCGGAATAACTGAACAGCATGCAGTGACCATGGCTGCAGCCCTGGCGCTGGAAAAATTTATTCCGGTTTGCGCGATCTATTCGACTTTTCTGCAGCGTGCCTATGATCAGATTATACATGATGTCAGTCTTCAAGATGCGCCGGTGATCTTTGCGGTTGACCGGGCCGGATTAGTCGGCGCCGATGGCCCGACTCATCACGGCCCTTTTGATTTATCATATTTTCGCTGTTTGCCTAATATGGTGATCAGTACGCCAAAAGACGGTAATGAGTTGATCGACCTGTTGTATACGGCGGTTAAATATCGTCAGGGTCCGTTTGTGATTCGTTATCCCCGTGGATCCTGTCAGGTTGATGAAACAAAACAGCCCATGCAGATTCAGGTTGGTTCCTGGGACATAGTTGTTAAAGGATCCAAGATCGCATTGCTTGCAGTCGGGTCAATGGTGGATGAATCCAATAAAGCCCTGAAATTATTAGGAAAACAGAAGGCCAAGCCAACATTGGTAAACGTCCGTTTTATTAAGCCGATGGACGTAAAACTTCTTGATAGTATTCTGGCGAGCCATAATTACATAATTACTGTAGAGGATAACTCGATCATTGGCGGTTTTGGTGATGCAATACTCGCCTATTGCGCGAAGAAAGAAAAAAAGATTAAAGTTGTATGTATTGGCTTACCCGATGAATACATTGAACATGGCTCACGGGAGGAGTTGTTCGAGGTCGCGGGCATCAGCGCTAAGCATATCAGTCAAGAAATAATTAAACTTTTATGATTTCAATAATCGGATTACTTATCATCGGTCAGCTTTCTAATCCTTATGAAAACAGGGTTTTTACTGACGATGAAGGAAGATATCTGGTCTATGCCCGCTATTATCAGGGTGAGCTGGTATGCATCGACAGCATAAAAACGATTGAGCAATATTTCGGCGAAGATCTATTGAGCCGCAACCGTTCTTTGTTGCTGCAGGAATTGAAACGCGAGCTTAAGCAGCAAAGCGGCTATGCAAGCCAGGGTATATTCGGAACGCTTGAGATCCCTTTGCCTAAAGGCGGGTTCAGCGAATTCATGGGCGAGACTGGAAAACTTGATGTCGGCGGGCATGTCAAGATCACGCTCGGCGGCAGTCAAACTTTTATCCCAACTGAAACCGATCAATCCTTTTTCCCTGAACTTGAGATGAAGCAGGAAGTAGCAGTCAAACTCGACGGACAGGTAGGCGATCGTATGCGTGTATATATTGATCATGACTCAGAACGGCTCAGTGAAACCCAGAATAAGATCACGGTAACATATAAAGGAAGGGAGGATGAGATAATTCAAGAGATCGAGGGCGGTGATACCCAGCTTTCCATACCAGCTACTAATTATACCGGTGATATACCTTCACACAGCGGACTTTTTGGAATTAAGTCGCAGGCGAAATTTGGTCCCCTCGATCTGGTGGCAATCGCATCCAAAGAACAAACCCAATCCCAGGAGATTGAGATTTTGGGTGGGATACAGGCCGATACCAATACAATCTGGGCAAAGTATTTTTTAAGACGCCGGTTTTTTTCTATTGGTTTGCAACCTGGTGATTCGCTGCTTGAACTGGAGGTTTTTATTGATGATCGTAATGCCCAGAACAATAAAACCAGCTATACCGGTATTACATTTTATGGTAATGCGTACCTGGATATAGAAGATGATAATATCCCCAATGATACATTAAACCCGACCAACCGGCATACTAACGGTTATTTCACTTTAATGAGAGAAGGATTTAGCGATGATTATGTTTATATACCCTATGGCGCTGGAACGCTTGAGTTGAACTCGGCCCTGTCAACCACTCCGGTTGGTCATGTTCTCGGTGTGTATTATATAAAAAGAAATAATGGTATCGTTGATACTGTAGGCCAAAAACCTACGGCCGGTGATACCACGATCACGCTTAAGCTGATCTGCCCGGAGCAGCTGGATACAAGTTCCTATACTTATTATTATGAGAAAAGGAATTATTATCAGATCGTAAGTCCGGGGTCAAAGCTTGATTCTTTGCGCATATATTATGAAAATCCCGGAGTTGAGTCGCAGGACCGTCAAAACGATACTGCTTATATTCAAATTCTGGGACTTGATGAGAATCGTGATGGCATGGTGGATGAAAATACCGTATTTTTATCCGGTCAGGGTATATTACGCTTTCCGGATCCTGAACCTTTTGCTGATTCTAATAAACTAAATGATCCTGATCCTGAAATATATACCAATCCATATATGATACAATCCGGCAAATATTTTCTTTTTGTTAAGACCATTGGCGCTAAGGCCAGATACGAATTACCACAAAATGCCGAGGGTGTTTGGGTATATCTCAATGACGAGTTGCAGGATTCTCTGGTTGATTATCACCTTGATCGAGTTGAAGGTTTCATTGAATTTCGAAAGCCAATTTTACCGTCTCAAAAAGTTAGGATAAAAGTTGAGTATGCCCCCTGGATTTCAATGGCACAAAAGTCCCTGGTTGGCCTACGCGGCAGTTTGAGGCCGTTCGGTGATGCGGTGCTTGGATCCTCGTTTTTATATCGTACTGAAAGTTATCCGGCTGAGCATATAAGATTGCGCGAGGAACCGTTCAATCGCTCAGTATGGGAAGTTGATTTTAATTACCCGCAGGATTTACCTTTTATAACCAAAGGGATTGACCGTTTACCTTTGATCC
>Ga0154645_1015_pt9 | contig 10507 bp, 7 predicted proteins | sample Rifle2008BG13ft_FD_116074 | JGI IMG/M metagenome (GOLD analysis project Ga0154645, IMG submission 116074) | candidate division WOR-3 bacterium RBG_13_43_14
TTATTTTACCATCGATCTTCGCTTTATTGATTATCTTGCTTGAATATTTCAATGGACACTCCTTTTAACAAAAAATCAAATAAAGTTATTGCGGCGCCTGAACATGATCCCAACTCAAATTTGTTAATTTGCGCTTTAATTCCATATGTTTCCGAAGGACACGTTCTTCGGCTTCCTCATTACCTTTCACCCTGGCTAATTCGACTTCCTGTTTTCTATCTTCCACCCGCAATTTATATCTTATCAAGGCACTGGTAAATCCATCTTGACTTATCGGTTCATTTCTCATGAGTGGTCCGATTAACCTCTCATGCACATATTCATTTGATTGTTCCATAATTTCATCGACCGAAATTTTATCATCTTTGCACAATAGCTCATAAATTTTCTTTAAATTTTTGTCTTCGAAATCATCGGACGAAAGGACTTCCCGGGCTAAGGATACGAATTCACGGTAACTGATCAGCCAAATAATCAGTTGTTCACCCTCGGTTAGTTTGGTTTCACGTTGCTTTTTGATGACCGGTTTTTCGACCTCATCCGCGCGCATTTCTTTCTTTATTTTATCTTCGGTGATATCAAAAACATGAGCTGCATATTTAATATACCGATCCTGCCGTATCGGGTCCCGGATCGTACTTATCATCTGGATCAAATCTTTGATCAATGTCACCTCTTGTTCGACGGTATCGGTTTTAACCATTCGACGGTAAAAATGGAAAAAATCCACGGCATCCTTCACCGCCTTACGTAATTTTTCCTCATCCCCTTCCCGAATCAACGCATCAGGATCCTGTTCATCCGGCAATGCCGTTACGAACACATCCACCTGGGAATTAATCAAAAGACCTATGGCTCGTAAGGCGGCCTTGATCCCGGACAGATCCCCATCGAAAAGAATGTTGACCCGTTTAGTATAGCGTGCGATCAGCGATGACTGATTTTCAGTAAGCGATGTTCCCAGCGGCGCCGCGCAATAGTTAAAACCATGTTGATAAAGGCTCAATAGATCAAAATAACCCTCAACTAAAATTGCATCATTATGTTGTCTGATATTCTCTCTTGTTTGAAATAGACCGTAAAGCACATCACCTTTCTTGAAAATCGGGCTTTCCGGTGAATTTAAATATTTTGGTTTGATATTATCATCTATACCTCTTCCCCCAAATCCGATCACCCGGCCGGACAGGTTAAAGATCGGAAAAATTATCCGCGCCCTGAAGACTTCACGTCCATTTGATATAAGCCCAAGTTTATTTAAACAGTCGGAAGAAATCCCTTTTTGCCTCATATAAGTAATCAGGCCCCCTGATGTTGGGGCATAGCCAAGATGAAATTCCTTAAGCCGGTTGATATCTGTTTTCCTTTCCAGCAGGTATTGCTTCCCCCGTTTACCGACTTCCCGAGTTAAACATAGACTGTAATATTGCGCAGCCGATTCATTAGTATCATACAACTCTTTGTGTTTGAGCCCGTGACTCGTATCGATCTCCAGGCCAACACTGTGAGCCAGTTTTTTGACCGCGGCCGGAAAATCAAGTTTTTCGTATTCCATTAGAAAACTTATTGCGTTTCCGCTTTTCTTACAGCCAAAACAATAAAACATCCTCTTTTCCGGGCTTACATAGAAAGACGGCTCAGTCTCATGATGAAAAGGACATAGTGCCCGGTAATTTTTGCCCATTTTACGCAGTTGTACGTATTGGGATATCACTCCGACTATGTCAACCAGACGTTTTACTTCTTCGATCTTTTCTTTCTCGATCATTTTTCTTTTCTCAGTTGTATCAAGGATTCAGGTTCGACCCAGTAAAAAATATTCTCCAAACTGATCTTGTATTTCCCATCATGCTCTTCCATGACCAATCCAGGTTTACTAATACCGTTAATATGCACCAATTCACCGATCCGGGGATAATATGGTTTATTCTTCTCTTCCGGCGGTAACGCCTGATCAAAAAATTCCCGCGCCTTTTTAACTATTTCGCCATCAGCCTTTTTTGATCTCAGATCTTTTATCAATCTCTCAACCGAGCGTTTGGCCGAAACCATTTCCTGTTTGTACTTCAATCGCAGATCGTCAACTTCCTTTTTGCGTCGTGTATTCAATTCATCAAGTTTAATTTTATATTCCTTGATCATTAAATCGAGCTCTTTACGCTCCTTTTCCGCGGCGGTACGTTCCCGGGAGAGATCCTCCAGCAGGGTATTAACTGATAATTTATCACTACTCAAATGTTTGATCGCACTATCAATTATTGGACCATTGATCCCAAGTGTTCTCGCCAGTTTGATCGCATTGCTCGATTGCGGTACACCCAACATTAACCGGTAGGTAGGTCGATCAGCATATTCCATACCACCATTGATCATATTGCGATGCTGGCTGGCGAAGATCTTCAGAGTTTCATTATGAGTGGTCGCGATCACCGTGCCCCCTTTCCTGACAAACTCCTCGAGCAATGCGGATGCAAGCGCTGAACCCTCTTCAGCCGACGTTTGGCTCATTAACTCATCGAGCAGGATCAATGAATTACGGTTCGCATTTAATGATTCCTTGATCCATTTCAGATGGCCGGCAAATGTAGAAAGATCGAATTCGATGCTTTGCTCATCCCCAATATCAGCATAAACTTCTTCAAAAAAAGGCATAATACTGCCTTCGCCCGCGGTAATAAAAAAACCGCACTTTGCCATTTGAACAAGCAGCCCAATGGTCTTAAGAACGACGGTCTTGCCGCCAGCGTTCGGACCGGAAATCAGCAAAACCGTTTTTTCAGGAACTAATTTTAGATTCAAAGGCACAACATTTTGGCTTATCCGTTTGAGTATGGGATGATAACCATCAATGATCGTCAACCCGTCCCCGAATACCGGACGTGTTGCATTGAGTTCGTTGGCGAACTTTACCTTGGCAAATCGAAGATCAAGTCCGACTACGGTCTCGATATCGCTTTCAATATCGTTTATCTGAGTTCTGATCAATGCGGTCAGCTGTTTTAATATCCTTTCGATCTCCTGGGTTTCCTGCTCTTCCAGTTCGACCAGCAAAGCTGCATCATCAGTGATCTCAACCGGTTCAACAAAAACGGTTTCGCCAGAATTTGAATATGCATGTACAATTCCATTAAAATCCTTTTTAAAATTGCGTTTTAGCGGCAGAACGTACCGGTTATTGCGTTCGACAATGGTCGCATCGGAAAAGATATTGGATCGCTCAGAAAGCAATTTCAGCAGTTTCTGATGAATATTATTCTTCAACTTGCGCTTTCTGGTTCGAATGCGCGCCAATTCAACCGATGCATTGTCACGGACTTCACCATTCTGATCGACACATTTATCAAGTTCGGAAATTATATTGGTATAATCGGCAATTCCATTAAAATAGCGGTTCATAGGCGGGTTTCTGTATTTTCTTTTCAGCCCCGTTATCATTACGAACCAATTATAAAGCTTATGTAATTGACCCGTGTTCAAAAAAATAACATTGATCAGCTCTTTTTCAAGCTCACCTGGTTCAGATGGTAGGCTAAGCGTCAAAGGCTCGCCAAAACGGCTCAAATCATGTATTCGACCAAACTCCTCCTCTAAATTCACTGTATTCTGGAAAGGAACGATTTCAAGGGCTCTTTTTCTGGCGGTCAGTGTTTGACAATATTTGGCAAGTAAACTTAGAACCTTAGGGAGTTCAAGAACTGTCTCAGCATGGGATCTTCCTATAGCTCCTCCCGCTGCCTTTTTAGTTCTTTCTTGCGCGCCATTATCAAACGCCTTTTCCTTCTTTCACTCGGTTTTTCGTACACTTCATGCCGTTTTACATCTCGAAGAATACCGGCACGCTCAACCGATTTACGAAAGCGACGAACTGCATTTTCAAATGATTCACCTTCGTATATTATAACCTTCGTCATTAAATTGCACCTCCCTTCTATAACGGTATATTATACTGAAAAATCGGGATTTGTCAAGGGGTTATTTTAATAACTCTTTATATTTAAGGATATTATGCTGATAAATTAAAAATTTACACGACTTTTGTAAAATTCAATGAAAAGATAAATTTTGGGCGAAGCAAGGCTCATCTGAGCCACGGATAACTACCTGAGCCACCCGGCTCGTTGAACAACGGCAATCTTAGGGTGGCGCGATAAATATTGATTTATTGATACTTATACCAATGACCTCCAATTTTTTCCTTTAAGCTCAATTCGGGCGAATCTGAGCCAATGAGCCCAAATTCTATCTTCTTTAAAAACGCAAAAGTCGTGTAATTAGATCAAATAATATTATTTTTTATAACTATTATCGGTTAAGCCTCGTTTTTTCATACATTTTACAATTGAAACGCCAGCCGATGTGCCGATACGATTTGCCCCGGCATTAATCATAGTTATTCCAGTATCATAATCTCTAATTCCGCCTGAGGCTTTCACGCCAAAATCATGCCCAACCGCGTCACGCAACAATTTGACATCTCTTACCAATGCACCCTCTTTATTAAAACCGGTGGAAGTTTTCACAAAATGAGCCCCGCTTTCAATGATCAATTTAGCCGCATCTTTTTTTTCAGCGTCAGACAACAGGCAAGTTTCAATAATGACCTTAACTACATGACCTTGAGCTGATTCCACAACCGCGGTAATATCGGCTGAAACATTTTTATAATCTCTTGATTTAAAATACCCGATGTTCATGACCATATCGATTTCATCACATCCTTTTAATATTAGATCTTCAACTGCCTTTACTTTCACTTTTGTTGATGACGCTCCCAGAGGAAAACCAACCACACTGCATCGCTTGATATTCGCAGGCAATTCCTTATGGATCAGCTCAAGCCAGCATGGATTGACCACGGCTGCATAAAAATCATATTGTATCACCTCTTCTATGAATTTCTCAATCTCCTCACGGTTGGCTTCGGGTTTAAGTATTGTCTGGTCTATGTAGTGAGCTATATTATCCATATTTGCATCAAGGGGGATTATCACAAAGATAATCCCCCTTTTTTATTCTTATCTTGCTATCGCGTTACGATGATTTTCTGGGTAATATGATCATTAGAGGTTTCCAATACGATAAAGTATACGCCATCTGCAATGTCACGGTTATTACTATCTTTCAGATTCCACGTTAGAGTATGGGAGCCATTCATTATATTACCGTCATATATATTGTTTATGAATCGTCCACTAACATCAAATGCCTGTATCGCAACATGACTTGCATAAGGAATGCTCAAATTCATTAGTACTATTGATCCAGCGGGGTTGGGATAGATCATAAGGTTGAATAGCCTTGGTGAAGCAGACTTCTGTTCTCCGGCACCAAGCGGCGGATAGAATCCCCTGACCTTCACGACCTGATTCTCGTGAGGTGCTCCGGCCGTGATCTCTGGAATGGTAATCCAGTAATTTCCGTCTCGCGGATCATATTCAATGCCCCTCAGATTCCAGCCCGGATTCAATAACATTCTCCGGCCGGTCAATACTGGCGGCTCTCCGCCATATTCAACAATACCCACGCTGTCAACTGCCGTACCGGCAGCATTAAACCAGGTATGGGTCATTAAATAGGTACCGCCTACTTCATCATAGGCAAGACATCTCGAGTTATAGTATCCTTGTATCGGATTCGTATACTGGGTGAAATTTTCGAGCGTATCCCCGACATAAATATATTGAGTCGCACCAAGCGCGCCTCTGCGGTCGACACACCACATTTCTTCATTATGCATCGCGATACCTATTGGATAATCGACTGCAGGATTAGGAAACTGTCTGAGCACGGCACCGGTTGTCTTATTGATTTTCCACAGTTGTTTCTGATTCCAGCCGGTTACCCATAGTCGATTATCAAAGGCCGAGTATTCAATACCACTCATGCAGGTATCAGGCGCTGGAGTTGTGCCAAGTGAAGTCACAAAGCTATCGGATGACAAGACAAAGAGATTACGACCATAACCGTCACAGATATATATTCGGTCGCCAACCCGGTCATAGGCTACGCCATAGAAAAATCGGCTTGTATTTGAATACGAGGTCTGTTTTGGTCCCCAGACAATCGTTCCTGGCGCCATGCCAATAGTCAATGAGAACGGACGAATCCAGGTAGTTTCAGCCGCCGCCAGTACAAGCTGAAAATCAGCAACTGTACCGGGCGGTGTTGATGCGTTAACATTAACGTCGAAAGGATCCGATGCATTATTGGTGCTGTCGCCGGCATTTAACGTTCCAAAACCGTAGGTAGAATCAGTGATCGTTATATAGGATGAACTCGTGCGCAGTCGACCTTGAATATTAGTTGCCGGTAAATTGCCTGTATTCTTAATGAGATTTACAATACCGCCATTTTCGCCTGGATCAAGTTTGCCATTACCGTTATTATCGTTAACTACTGATGTTAAGCGCAGCACCACATTAGGCATATTACCGACCGGAACCGCATTAAGCGCGGCATAGCAATTCAATCTTCCCCAGCCATAATTGTTGTTCGGGTACGGTGCACCTTGAGAAGGATGATCGGCATTGTCAAGCAGTATATTATAAATGGTATTGTAATCCAGTATCGGATTCTTCTCAAGCAACAAAGCAACGGCTCCGGTAACATGCGGACTTGCCATGGAAGTGCCGCTCATGGTCTGATAACCGCCGCCCGGCGCAGCCGAATTGACATTTACACCAGGCGCGCTGATATCCGGTTTTGTGCGATTCCAATCAGGCCTTTCCCAGTATTGCGTATCGGTCCAGGGCGATTGATTGGGCGCCGGTCCGCGCGATGAGAAACTAGCAATATTATCGCCGCTGTCCACGGCACCGACGCCGGTCACGGTCGGGAAATTGCCGGGCGTACCGGCAGTTCCTGAACCAGAGCCGGCATTGCCAATTGAAAAAACCGGTACAATACCAAGATCGCGCCAGTTCGCACAATCAGCCCAGAATTCAAGCGTCGTCTGATTATTATTTCCCCATGAATTGCCCACTACCTGAGCGCTTTGTCCGGCAAACCATTGAAAAGAATTGTGTATCCAGGTCGCCTGTCCAGAACCGCCAGCGTCAAAGCATTTCGCACAAATAAAATTCGCTCCCGGCGCAACCCCGATGTCCGGATCAAAACTGCCATTCCCATCGCCGCCGCAAATACTGCCCATAGTATGTGTCCCATGACCATGATCATCATACGGTGCTGATTGGCCGTTCACTGCATCATACCAGCCGCCGGTGATCCAGCGGCCGCCAAAAGCCGAATGAGTCACTTCGACGCCCGTATCCATATTGCCGACTATCACACCCGACCCAGTGAAACCGTCATTCCAGCATAAATGCGCGCTGATCAGCGTAATTGCCCAGGTCGGCGCTAATGGTGCCACTTCTTCGCCCTTGTTGTATTCGAGTTGAATGACAAAATCATCAATTACATAATCGACATCGTTACGGGCGGCGACTGTTTCTATGATATCACGTGTCGTGCTGAAAGTCATTCCATTAAAGATCCAGTAGGATTGATAGTTATTTATTCGTTCACCAAGTGATTCAAGATATTGAGCAAGATCATGTTGTGAGTTTTGTGAAAAATCCTGAAGGTGTTGTAATTTCTCTGCCTTAGCTGCGGTCGGCATTAATGAAAGATCGGCCTGTTCTTTCATATGAACTATTACCTGGAGTTTTTCTCCTTGGGGTAGATCGGTTAGTCTTTCTTGAAGCTGCTGATGCACTACACCAGCCTGTGCAATAAACGCTAATGCACACAATATTATCATTGATTTTTTCATGTACTCTCCTCTCACCTTGTCCATACATTATGTATTTATTCTATGCGGTTTTGTTTCTCGCTTCACCTCCTTTCATCGCGATTGCTCGCTCTCTATTTTATTATAAAAGGAATAAAATAATTGTCAATACCCGAATAGAGAAAGAGGGCAGGTGTGATACCTGCCCTCTTTCTTAACTAGTTTGAATTAGCGTACGAATACCATTTTTCTAGTGCCTGAGTAGTTTTCGGCGTCGTATTGGTAGAAGTAAATACCTGCACTTACCCGGCGGTTCTGATTATCGTTTCCGTTCCAGATCATATCATGTATGCCTGGTTCAACAACGCCGTCGACCATGGTCTTAACCAGCTGGCCAGCAGCATTGTAGATCTTGAGGCTTACTTGAGCAGTTCTGGGTACACCGAAACGGATCGCAACCGTGCGCGTGAATGGATTAGGCATGGGATTGAACAAGCAGAAATGAAGCGGTATCAACCTACCGTCTTCGGTGGTGCCGGGAATAAGCTGTCCGTCAATCACGGTGAAAGTCCTCATCACGGCCGGTCCCCAGTTATTACGGGCATCGCGTCCCCTTATCCAGAGAGTACAGATCTGAGTTGTACCAAGATTGTAAACGCAGCTAAAAGTATCAACCACACCTTCCTGGATCGCGTTCCAACCGCCGTCGCTAGGATACATTGCTTCACCGGCACCAGGTGCCGCCGCGCTCGAACCCAATGACCACTCAGCCGCCGCAATATTGCTCAAACCGGTCAATGAATCATTGACCACCGCTCTGAATGGCAACATTAGATTCGTCGGTGTCACTACTTTCGGATTGGTCTGCACGCCAATCGACATCGGCAGTACTTTTGGACCGATATAGTCGTTGCCCGTGATATTGATCGTGAAATTCGTTGTCTGAGCAAAACCTTTCATTGACGGATACACATTGCGATCACTGACTGTTACTCTCACCCGATAACGCGCGCCATTGGTCATACTGCTCACATTCCATGAATATGGCGAAGTAATACCGGTACCAGCAACCAGCGTGATCCAGGTCTGGCCTTCATCCGGCGAGTATTCGATCCAGGTCGAATCCAGAGCCGCTCCGCCATAAGCAACGGCAGTCCAGGCAATAGATATCGGACTTGATGAATATGTATTGCCACCCACTGGTGAGGATAAAGTAACGTCAGGATGATCATGACCAATCAACCAGATGAAGTGATAGTTCAGAATATCAGGTAGTTTAATGGTATCCATCTGAGTTATGGAAAATGCATTCATTATTGTCCGGGTCCGGTAACCACCCCAGACACCATCACCAAGCGACCCATGAGTATTAGCAGATTCCCATTTTGAACCGATGCGGCCGCCAGTAGTCGAGTTAAACAACCAGATACGAGTGGCTACTCCTGTATCCCAGGCATTGGGCGGATTATTAAGCGGCTCCAATGAATCCGCAATTGCTCCATCGCGATGCGCAGTATAACTCACCGGCGTAACCGAATAAGAACCGCTGATCGGATCTCCAGTCACACCATAGATATTGTAAGTGCCGACCGGCGTAAGATCATACTTATATCTTACCTGCATATAGTTCTTACACCACAGAGAATCATACCCAGGGTTAGAACTATTAGCCCAGGCGTGCCAGAGCACATCATGCGAGGCAAAGGCAATCCTGCCGCCAAGCTCCTCATACCTTCTTATCGTTTCCTGTTGAGCCGGGAAGAATGGCGGATATTCATCCTCATATACCACAAAGGTCGCCTTGTAATTTTTCATTACATTTCGAGACGGCAAATAACCCCCATTGTCTGATGTTTCCCAATAAGTATAGGTCCAGCCGCCCTGCTCAATTGCTTTACGGAAACGATTCCTTAAATCAGGAAGTGCTTGACCACTAGGAACACCATCATCAAGACCATCAGCAAGGACAACCAGAATATCAATACCTGCGGAAGCCTGGGTAGTAAATGAGTAATGCAAACCACCGTTATTGTCCTTCACCAGGTTACCACGGAAATCCCGGGATTCAACATCATAATAGTAAGTAACCATTGATGTAAGACTGCCAAGCCGGACACGATGCGGCACCACATACGGCGTATCAGCACCAGCAACAAGGTTTAAATTACCCGGATCGGTTCCATAGTAAACCTTTGAATTCGCATTGTCATTGGTTATCCAGCAAACCTCGGCCGAAAACGCTCCGATATTCTCGCAATGAACATTGCTGATCAAAAAATACTCGGCATCAACACCGGCCCAGGTCGTGGATGTATGGGACGGATTCGCATCAACATAGGTGACATATATCGTATCACCCTGACACACTGATAAACGGCCGTCACGATGCACGGGTTTGTGGAATAATAATGGTATTGAACCGTTGAAAATATAGCCGTTATTAGCGATCTCACGGCAGTATAGAGTTTCCGGCTGGGTTTCGGTTAAAACACTGCGTATTGCTACCAGTACCGAATCAACAGTACCGGCTGCGCCATAATTGGTATCTTCGACTCTTATCCGAACCGTATCGATAACAAAATCATTGGCGCGGTAAACCGGTTTGTTCAAGCCGATAAATCCGGCAACTGTACTCGCGGTGTAAGTGATGACGAGACTGAAAGGCTGGGGACCAACCGGAACATTGCGCCCCTGTATGGTCACGCGCCAATCGCCCGCGGCCGGATTATTTACCCGAATACATTCTTCAACATTGAGCGAGTCGCGTCCGGTTGGATT
>Ga0154645_1027_pt1 | contig 10447 bp, 9 predicted proteins | sample Rifle2008BG13ft_FD_116074 | JGI IMG/M metagenome (GOLD analysis project Ga0154645, IMG submission 116074) | candidate division WOR-3 bacterium RBG_13_43_14
TGAATGGGCTTTCCGCGATCATAATGGTCGTTCGGTCAGTCAGGGTACTTATTTTTACTCGGTTGAGTTGAATGATCAACGACTGACCGGAAAAATACTTTTTATTCAATAAGGATTTATCTAATCCACCCTGACCCTCCTTTAGAAAAGGAGGGAACTAATCCACCCTGACCCTCCTTTAGAAAAGGAGGGAACCACTCATATCCCCCTTTATTAAAGGGGGATAAAGGGGGATTATAAATTATCATATATATATTTAAGAACAGCGCTCAGGTTCTTCAAAACATCATTATCGGAAAATCTTAGTACTTTTATGCCGATATTTTTTAGATATAAATCACGTTGCCTATCTTTTATTTTACCTTTATTGGTATAATGCTGCCCACCATCCAATTCAATGACAAGCCTTGCTTTTGGACAATAGAAATCAACAATGTAAGAACCAATAATCTTTTGTCGATAGAATTGAAATCTCTTTATTTGTTTTTGCCTAATATTAAACCATAAAACTCTTTCAGCATCAGTCATATTTTTACGGAGTGCACGTGCCAGTGGTTTTAATTTAAGATTATACAAAATCATTATAATCCACCCTGACCCTCCTTTAGAAAAGGAGGGAATTACATTTCGCGCTACGCGATACGCGCCACGGTCTTACACCGGTGGTATTGGTAAACCGGTAATTGATTTAAAGCTTTCCTGCGTTTTCTCCAGAACCTTTTTGCGGGCATCGCTGAAAGCAGCAAGCACGAGATCCTCCAGCATAGTAACATCCTTATCTTCGAAGATCTCCGGTTCGATCTTTACGGAAATAACATTCTGCTCTCCGTCCATCTCCACCCTGACCATACCGCCGCCTGAACTTCCCTCGACCCTGATCTTGCGCAATTCCTCGAGCAGCTTGGCTTGAAGCTGCTGTGCCTGCTGGAATAAATTTTTCATTTTATTTCCTCACCATCAAATAGACCTCTTAAGGTCTCGATAAAATTGCTACCTTCTTTCTCTTTGTCCTTTGCGATTACAAAATCAAGGTTAAAGCCCTCCGGCATCAATACTTGAACTTTTGCACTTAATTGAAGACGATTGTTTTCAAGCTGTCTCAATGCGTATTCGTTTTCAACCTGAAATGTGATCTTCGTGCCTTGTTCAATGATCTCAGCGCGATGTATGAGGCCGGCCAAACGAGGGCTATCCTCTTGCAATGCCACAAAAAGCTTGGACTTAAAATCGGCCGCCTCGTTAGTCCGGACCGAACGCTCGGTCCGGGGGCCGGGATTTTCATTGTTCTTTTTGCCACTTTTCAATGTCAGATGACTGAATAATAGTTCAACTGCGATCCGGGAATTAATGGAACGCCGCACTATTTCTTCAAATCCCAAACATCGCTCGATGATATTTATGATCTCGGCATCGCTTAATGTTAGGGTTTTCAACTGAGCTAATTCATCATCATCTAAATCAAGATATTCCTCGCTAACCTTGGCTCTATGCAATAAAGCAGCCCGCATATAATTGGTAAATCCACGGTAGATTTCGATCGGATCGCCGCCATCTTCGATCGCCCGGTTCAGCATGGATATAACTGCCGCCAGATCACCGTTAATGATCTTTTTCAGCAGATCCAAATAGAAATCGGTTCCGAGAAACCCTACCAGTTCAAAAACATCCTTTTCTGTAATCTCCCCCTCCACAAAAGAGACCAACTGCTCCATTATACTCTCACCGTCCCGAACACTTCCATCGGCCCGTACCGCGAGATAATGGATCGCGGTCTTGGAAATTTTGACACTTTCTTTCTTGGCAATTTCTTCTAAACGACTCGCGATCTCCTTTACGGTCAATCTTTTGAAAGTAAAACGCTGACAACGAGAAAGGATAGTTGCCGGTACTTTCATCACATTGGTAGTAGCGAAGATAAAAACAACATTACTCGGAGGTTCTTCCAGGGTCTTCAACAGAGCGTTAAATGCTTCATTGGTAAGCATATGTACTTCATCGATTATGTAGATTTTTTTTCGACCATGCAAAGGCGTATATTTCACCGATTCCCGGAGATTTCGAATTTCTTCAATACCGCGATTCGATGCGCCGTCGATCTCGATCACATCAATATAACGGCTCATCGTGATCTCTTTGCAGGACTGACATTCCTGACAAGGATACACGGTCGGCCCCTGTACACAGTTCAGGCTTTTGGCAAATATTCGGGCAGTACTGGTTTTACCAACACCTCTCGGTCCCGAGAAAAGAAAAGCATGTCCCACGCGACCACTGTTGATCGCGCCTTTTAAGGAAATAACAATATGATTCTGGCCGGTCAATTCATCAAAGTTTTGCGGCCGGTATTTTAGGGATAAAACACGATGTGCCAATAGACCTCACTTCGTTCAGTAATAATAAATCATCACATTATATTTTTTTGCATTGATGAGTATGTACCGGAAACCCTAATCCAATGACCATACTAGCTTCCATACCCTTAAACGTTTAACCATTCTGTATTACCGGTCGTGCAGCTTCCTTCGTCAACACCATCAGGAACAGCAAAGCGAAGAGCTCGGATCAGGCACTCTTATGACCAGCCCATCACTACTTACCGCTGCTTCTTTCCAGACCTGACGGGGTTTGTAGTCGGAACCTTCACAAGACCCGACCTTCATCACCCTTCATTCAAAGCTGTTGCCCCTGAAAGCCTTGACTCAAATAAAGCGTTCGACCCCGCCTAAGCGGTTTTCGGGTCATCCCAGAAATAGGAATGAAAGGCACCGCTAGCTCCCCATCTAGCACGACCGGATCATCTTACAAAATCTGTTTTTTCGAAAAGAAATTCACTGGGCTTTATACCGCAGGTGCCAATGCCTCTTCGAACCATTTCGGTCTGAAACGCTTCGACTGATCTAAGATTGACTTCAGCAAGCCTTTGGTATTCAGGAACCCTGATCGTTAAGCTGAGTAAATCGTCATTGGGCCAGGCGTTCTTTTTAATCGCCATCCTTTTTACTATCTCAGGATTGCGGTTGATATAACCAAGAGTTGCGTCGATCGCATTCCGCAAACGGATCGCGGCGATCCGGGATTCCTTTTTAACGTAATTCTTGCGCATTACAATTGCATAATAGGGAAGGGTAGAAGAAACATAGGCGGCCACTATCCCCTCAAAAAGAACCTGATTATTCAGATAAAGCATATAGCCGCGATACGGATCCACCACAAAAAGCGCATCCACTTTATTTTCTTCAAATGCCGTTGCCAGCTCTTCAGGACGAAGAATTACAGTCGCGATCTTAATGATTTTGTCTTCCGCGAGCTTTGGCAGGATCAAACTAATCAGGTATTCATCCGGCGCCAGATAACCCAGTCTTTTTCCCTTCAAATCTTTCAAACCGCGGATCTTTGATTCTGGGGGAATAATAATGGCGTCCAGACTGCGACTGGATTTGAACTCCAGGGACGCACAGGCCTTAACAGTATCACCGTTTATCCCGGGCGACATCAGAAGTGAATACCATGGGACGGCGACAATATCATACCGTCCTTCCTTCAACCCCTGCAAAGGATCACCGCTGGTTTCAATAAATTCAGGATTGATCTTTTCAATAACAAAGTATTGGTGCGATGTATCCATTTCAGCAACGTAAAACGGCATCGAGGCGAATGAACGATCGACTCCAATACGCACCTTTACCGGCAACGACTCTTTGTATTGAGGATATCCAACGACAAAGAGCAAAGCGATTATACCAAAAAATATGAATACATTCAGCAATCGCTCGGTTACCTTAATATTCATCATTTCTCCTTTTGAAGCTGCTCTGCTTTAATCAAATACTCATAAGCTTTTTTGTTATTTCCAATCTCACGATAACAATAAGCAAGATTGGTCAAGGCCTCTATGTTCTTTGGATCCCTGGTTAATATTTCGCCTTCATATATATTGATCGCTTTTTGATACTCTTTTAATTGAGTATAACATACTGCCAGGTAGAACCAGGAATACAGATCGTCTTTATTGAGCTTGGTGATACGATCAAAATAACTGATCGCCTCCTGATACTTACTGCCCTTTATCTTCAACTCGCCGGTAAAGAATAGAGCATCAAGATCTTTTGGTACGTACTCGATTGATTTTAATAGATTCTTAAGCGCCATACTGTCATTCTTTAGATAATAATATGACATACCGAGATAATAATGGGTACGGGAAATTCCATTAGTAACAATCATCAGCTTTTCAATGTTTCGTTTCTGGGCACTTGGCTGATCATAACCAAGCTTGACCTTTATAAGTTCAGCAAGCATTGTATCTTTCTTCGCATTATACAGATCAGCGATCTGATAAAGCAGTGACATATCAATATCGGGCAAGTTTTGAAACACTGTTTTTGCCGTCTTTTTCCATTTTACATCAAAATATTTAATCGATTCCGTAAATTTTACAACCGAACTGTCATATTGTTTTTTATCAAAAGCAATGATACCGACCAGGAAATATGCCTCCGGATTTTCGGGATCGATTTTGAGCACTTTGGTGAAGGCCTGGTTAGCCCTATCCGGATCTTTCATTTCCGTATAAATCTGGCCTTCAATCAAAAATACTTCATAATCGTCCGGGTTTATGGTTTTAGCATAATCAAGATATTTCAAAGCATCGGCGGATTTTTGCTTACTATGCATTAATCTGGCTATGTTCAAGAATGCCTGTCCATAGCTCGATCGGTTATCCTTTTCCTTTACTAATATCCAATCAAAAGTTGCGATTGAATCGGTTTTAACCGCCGTCTGAAAAGATTTAAACGCAGAATCCATTTGCCCGGTTGCCACCTCTACCTTAAATAGCAGGCAATAATATTCAAAATCCGTGGGGGTCTCTTTAATGCCTAACAGTATCTGCTGCTTGGCATTTTCCCATTCCATCCTTGATATATATATCCTGGCTGCATTCTTATACACTGGTGGACAGCCTATAAAAAAGATGATCAATCCCAACAAAAAAGCCAGCTTTTTCATTATTCCTCCTTCAACTATAATTTTATTTAATAATAAATGAAAGTCAATAATCAAGAAAACGCTTGACGCTGAACGTTAGACGCAAAACGCCGAAAAGAATGTAGGGCAAGGCTTTAGCCTTGCGTATATTAAAACAAGCTTGATTTTTGGAATAAAACCTTTATATTTAGCCGTGCTCAGCACTCTCATCTACAGCTTAATTATATCATGCAATTCCAGCATTTTTATTGGTGATTCAACGATTTATCAGCTTGACCGTCTCAAAACCGCATTGTATTCCAGACCGATAAACACTCCGATCGACTATGTCGTCGATGATTATCTATATGTGTTAACCCGGCGCCAGTTAATCAAGATCAATGCCAATACCTTGAAATTCGCAGATCATCTACCCCTGCCTTATCAGTTCAGTTATTTATTGATCACCCCGTTATACCTTGGTCTTGTTACCAGTAATGAAATAGTTCTGGTCGAACGCAAAAACCTGAGTTATACGGCCAGTGTAGGAATGGAAGCTGGAGATTATAAACCTTTGATTAAAGATTATGTGAGCCTTAACCTGCCCGGAAACAGAATAATTATTTGTCGTGACCGCGGAAATAAATCCATACTTCTGTCGATCGATGCTCAAACCGGTGAAATAAAACGTAAAACTACTGTTAACCGGATAACGGCAAGCTATTATTCAAAGACTGAAAAGAATTTCTATTTCTTTGATATAAGTAAACACTTGCAAATTTATGACCAGGATCTTCGAAAAAAAACCTCTAAGAACACGGGAATTGTTGTCAGTAAAACAAGTCCGGATCCCAGCGGACTTATCATTGAAGGCAATGAATACCTTTCGCTTATGAATTATGATGGAAAAATATTCGATTATCAACCAGTGCCTTCAAGTTCAAAAACGAATATCAATATTATGGCATTGATACATGATAAACGTATCATTCTTATTGACGCCTTAACGATCAGGCCAATGAATATCAGTTTTAATGCATGCTGGCGTGATATTATCTATATCAATGATCCTGATTTCTTCATTGCGATCGACACCCTTCAAATGTTCTATCTCATCAGCATACCAACACTTGAAACCCGTCCGCTACCGCTCAAAAAACCGGTGCCTTATATCTCTGAACCGCCGGTCGCGGTCGAACCAGCGGTCCTATGGTATATTCAAGTTGGTGCCTTTGCCTCCCGGGATAATGCTGAAAGATTACAACAATCACTTCAGCAAAGAGATTTGCCGGCAATGGTCGAAGAAAACGATATGTTCCGCGTCAAGATCGGTGGTTTCACCGATAAAGAAACAGCTCGTTATTTCATTGAAGCCGCCAATACAACCGGCTGGCTTGTTCTTCAACCCAAAATAAAAAGTACTGAAAATATCGGTTTTTCTTTGAATTCGGAAAATTACAGATTCAATGATGGTATTATAACAAAGGAGCAACCTTGAAAAGAATAATACATACCGATAAAGCACCGGCTGCAATCGGGCCATATTCACAGTGTGTTGTCTGCCATAGTTATGTGTTTACTGCCGGCCAGATCGCGATTGATCCGGAAACCGGACAAATGACCGGCAAAAATGCTGCCGAACAAACTGCCCAGGTACTGGAGAATCTTAAAGCCGTACTGACCGCGGCCGGCACATCAATGGAGAACATCGTTAAAACATCCGTGTTTCTTACGAAAGACGAGGATTTTCCGGCCATGAACGAAGTATATAATTTATACTTTACTGCGAATTTTCCGGCCCGCACCACGATCTTTGTCAATGCCCTGCCCAAGAACGCCCTGGTGGAAATTGAAGCCATTGCCGAACTATAAAGAATTCGCGAGCGTTAATCGGATTCGATTTCGCCGAATATCACTGCTAAAAAGGGCTTTAACTCATTCATCATATCAGATCAAAAACAATGCGGATAACGAGCAACTTGAATTCCTCGGCGATGCGGTACTTGAATTAATCGTCCGGGAATATCTGCTCAAAAAAAATCCCGATTTGAGAGAAGGCGAATTAAGTGAATTAAAAAAGAACTATACAAGCACAACCGCCCTGGCACTGGTTGGACGTCAGATTAAAATCGGTCAATACTTGATCATGGACAAGGGTGAAGCAAAAACCGGCGGTAGAAACCGTAAATCTAATCTTGCCAATAGCGTTGAAGCTTTGATCGGCGCATTATATCTGGATCGCGGACTGATCTATACCTCAAAGGTTGTGCACCGTTTTATAATGAACCGCAAGATCAGGATCAATAAGGATTATAAATCACTATTGAACCAATGGGTATCATCTCATCATTACGGCATAAATTATCGAACCACCCGGGAAACCGGACCCCGGCACCGGAAGCGTTTTTATGTTGCTTTGCATGTCAATAACCGATTGGAAAGCCGTGGCAATGCATCGACGAAAAAGCAGGCTGAGCAGAATGCGGCCCGGGTTTTCCTTAAGAAACAGCACGAACTAAGAACTAAACACTAGGAACTGGTAACTATAAAAGACGCTAATCGCCAATTACCTACTGATTTCGACAAAAATATGTTTACCTTTTTGATGAGTGCCACAATTGAGCCATTGTAGTTGCTTGATTTATCAAGCGTTTTATAGCCCAATGAATTGGGCAACTACAATTATTTGACAATTGATTAATACCGAAATCAGTAATTACACGACTTTTGCGTTTTCTAAGTATTCTTTTTCATAACGTGGGAGCGGCTTTCCAGCCGCGATTGATGAATCGTAAGACGGTTAGCTTTCTAAAAGTTAGTAGGGCAAGGCTTCAGGCTGGCAAATATTAAAGCAAACCTAAAGGTTTGCCCTACATTTTCCAGGTCCTTTTTCCGGCATCAAGAATCATGTATCATGTATCCAGCATCGGTTCTTTTTCGCCGCATTCCGCGCTACGCGCTACTATCTTTATCGTCCCAATGTCCGCATCAAGCTCGATCAAAGCACCGTCCGGTATTGCGGAAGTCGCGTTTCTGAGTACCACCGCGGGTAAACCAAGTTCACGCGCCACCATTGCGGCATGACAGATCAATCCCCCGGCTTCAACAATAACGCCACCGCATACCGAAAAAAGCGGGGTCCAGCCCGGATCAGTATGATGGGTTATCAATATTTCACCTGGTTTAAGAACTGAACTGGACTTGAAATCCTTAACAATACGCGCGCGACCCTTCACCTTACCAAATGATACCGGTTCACCGATCATGCCGGGACTTTGCTTGGCGGTAAAACTTATTGTACGGCCGTCTTCAAAAACAATATCCGGCGGGTCGATCATTTCAAATTTTGTCCGCTCCCGCTTGCGTTGATCAATTGTCTCGCGGATCTGGTCAGAGGTCGATCTACCGGCGGCAATTGAGTTAAGGTCTTTTAATTCCAGTAAAAACACATCCCGGATATTGTCGAAATAATTTTTCTTAACCAAATAATTACCGGTCATCAAAAGTTGATCTTTTACTTTTGCGATCGCTTTAAAATAATAATGCTTACCGCTCTCGCGTAAGGGCGTAAAGGCATTAATGCGTGGTAAGAATAGTTTTATAAAAAACCGTTCAAATGGTTTAGCTTTATCGATCATTTCCTTTATCACATAACTACGAACCGGCTTAGTTTTTGATTTACGGTGGGTTGCGATCAACTGAAACACCATATCAAAATCTTCGCGCCAATTAAGACTTGCCACATCAAATTCAGCCGGACCGCGATGACCGAATTCCTGAATAAAATCATTAAATAGTCTCTGGAATTCCTTGTCTTTTTCCCATAGCTTCTTAACTTCGGTAATATCCAAACTTCTATTTTTTTTCCGGGCATAATCAGCAAGTACCTCTACGGCTTGAACCATTTCACCGGTTTTATCGATCAGCCCGATAATCGTTTTTCGGGCAATCGCTTCACCTTTTTTCCCCATACGTAAACTCAATATTTTACCAAGAAAAATAAAATAGAATAAACTCAAAAACAACCCGCCAAAATAACGCCGTGATATCTTTGAGACGATGCGTTCGATCAATTTTTGAACATTAACAATTCCAGTATTGAGGTCTGGCGATACTTCATATGATTCAGCCATAGCCAGCGTCTCTGATGATACGATATTAACCTTATTGACCGTGCCGCGCATGAATATCGAACTTTTAATGATAAAGACGGTCATGCGTATCATCGCGCTGAAACTGAACCAGAGCAATTTAAAAAAAGGAATAAGCGGAGGTAATGTTTCAACATCCACATGTTTGAAAGCAGCTGCCATTTGAGGATCAAGGTTTTTATCCGCATTTAATAGTCGCATGACCGGATCGATGGTTCGGCCTAAAGCCATAGTATTATTCACATTCCAATACAAACGGCCCAGAACACGCTCGACCGCCGGATACTTATAATACTGCTCACGGGATATCGGAACTCCAAAAGCATCGATGATTATCAGCGGAAACATTATTGACTCGAATATTGAATACATCATTGGCGAAATCGGATCCGGGATCGTTTCCCGTACATTTACATTACACCAGACTCGGCCTTTCTTTTTATGAGTATCGACGACCGTGGTCACCGGTCGCGCTTGCAGAATATATAATTTCCCCCCTTCAAAGGCCCATTCAATATCCTGCGGGCAGCCAAACAATTTTTCGATCCTCTTGCCGGCATTGACCAGTTCTTTGACCTGAGCCCAAACTAATATATTATCTCCGGATATACCGGCTATTTTCTTGTTTTTATATCGGTAACGACTCGGCTCGATTTCGCCGGATACAAGCTTATCGCCCAATCCTGAACAACATTCGATCAAGATCTCATCAGATGCAAACGGATTTCGGGTGAACATGACCCCGCTTATTTCCGGATCGAGCTGATGTTGTATTATAACCGCCATTTGCCCGCGTTCGCATCGCATTTTTTTCCGGTAATTGCGAGCGCGCTCCGAATCAAGCGATCGCCAGGTCTTGATGACCGCGGCAATGCCTTCTTCAACGCTTTTGATGTTCAGGCTCGTGTTATACATGCCGGCAAAGGACGCCGTTTCCGTATCTTCGGAAGTTGCCGAGGATCGCACTGCGACCGCTCCGGATCTAAAGAAAAATTTTAGTACATTTTCGATCTCTTTTTCAAACAACGCGGGTAATTTTCCTCTACTGAACGATTCCTGAAAAGCCCGGGTTACCAGGACCGCAAAATCCGGTACATTGAAATAATTACGCAGTTTAAAAAGATTAAACCCTTTGCTGCCAACATCTTTGAGGTCGACATGGCCAGCCTCAGCGATAAAATAAACGAACTCAACCGGTATTTTCATTCAATTTTTTTTCCAACTCATCGATTTCCTCGGCGAGACGCTGATATTCTTCGAAAAATTTCTTGGATCGTGCTGGATTACCGCTGATCGTGCTTTTTGAAAAGGTTCGATGTAATTTCTGCCGT
>Ga0154645_1040_pt1 | contig 10406 bp, 9 predicted proteins | sample Rifle2008BG13ft_FD_116074 | JGI IMG/M metagenome (GOLD analysis project Ga0154645, IMG submission 116074) | candidate division WOR-3 bacterium RBG_13_43_14
TCCTCCATTGAATGTATGTTTCACATATATTATATTTATTTCTATATAAATAACAAGCAGATTCTGGAAAATTTGGAGTGCGAAATCGGTGATTTCGCGTTCTATTAGCAACGACACCGTCGTTGCATTCCATGCATCGATTGCCTTCGCCCGAGGCAGACTGGTTGGGGAATGACAAAAAGCCCTTGCTATTTTATGCCCGCATTGTATAATTTCAATACTGAATTGTTCTTTAATAACTTTGGATAATTGAATAGTATCGTTGTAATCTGATTACTAATCGCTGCTTGCCCCGTAGGATAATTATCGTATGGGGGAATCGATGCCAAATCTGTGTGGCATCAGGAGGTTTCATGCTAAAGAGGATTTTAATTATACCCGGCATAATCGCTATGATCGCCATGCAGAATGTCCTGCAGAAACAATAGATGATTTATAGAACTCTAACATCATTAATTGTGTTGCTTATTTTCAACGTAATCAATTGCGGTCATCAATACAACGAGCTGACCGGCGATGGTATCGTAACGGTCGGCGTTTATATTGATAAAGGTGCTTCCGGTATCTGCTATGGTGCTGCCGAAAAAATGTTCGAGTGGATGGGTTTTAGGATCGAGCGTATATTTGCAGTTACGGTCAATGAAGGAAATCTCGATGATATTGACATTTTCTATTTCCCCGGCGGGAATGGCGGACTGTACGACTCTTATGTAAACGATACTAGGAAGCAGCGCCTTCGGGATTTAATCGATGACGGACGCGCTGGCGTCGGCGGGATCTGGAAGAATAATCCTTAGAAGCTTTTTGCCAGACCTAAAGAAACCTTGTCTCCATTGTAGCGGAAATTGATCCGCATTATCTCCTGAGAATTGTCTTCAAGTAAACGGCGATTATAGCGTTCGGCCATGTTGATCGCATCGATAACATTCCAAATATGGACCGTTAATCCTGCAATGCCAAGAACGCCGGCAAGAGCTGCGTTCTGATCGCGTTCCTCCTGCGATAGGCTGTCATCACCCGCCCGCTTGTTGCACTCATTTGCGATACCGTACAATGAAGCAGTTCCGACCAGGAAGATAGCGCCTTTTATCCATTTCCGGCAATATATATGCCCGACACCCGGCAATTGCGCAGCCAGCAAGCCAGAGAGTACTGGATCTTTGGGCACGATTATCTTGGTTTTTATGATCTTTATTTCCTGAGGTTTATTGATTAACTGTGTGTCGTCGGTTTCAGTCTGCGCCTGGCAAAAAACAATGAAGATGACACAAATCCCGATTGTGATCTTTTTTATCATTGTTCTTATATCTCCTTTTCTATATCGGGAGGGGTGTATATATACACCCCTCCCCTTCAAATAATTACCACTCAAAAGGGTAAATGTATCCATCCACGACCAGCGTACCCCTTCCAAATTCATCCCATTCAAAGGTCGCGATGATCTCTCCACCCTGATCCTGAAAACGGATCTCACCCGATCCAGAATTATCCGGTCGGAAATCAGCATGCACCCAGTATTGATCATAGGTATCCTGTGTTTCATTTTCCAGTATAAACTCAAGGAATGAATAATTATCATCCCAATTATCCGGAGTTTCCGCATGATGAATTCCCATCGTTATATCAATCGATTCGTATGGATTGGAATAATTACCTGGTCCCCATTGAATACCGCCCGGTCGATTTACAGGGTTGAAGTGTACGTATAAAGATTCCTGCGACGTATTGTTCTTTACCGCCATTTCGGTATCACGATCACCCGGATTCACCTTGATCGACAAGAACCAGTTCTCACTGAAACCCCAATCAAGATATTCATTCTGTCCAACAAAAGTGAATATATCATCGAGCGTGTCATTCGGCGTATCGTTATCATCCCAGTATATGTATCCGACCGTGCGCACGCCATAGGTCGTATCATCGACATAGAAAGTATCAATGCCCAGCAGTTGGAATCCACCGCAGCTGCCGTCTTCACGGGGTGCATAAGAAGCAGCGCCCCTCAGTGCTTTTAATACATCAAGTGCGTGATCAGCCACGCTTCTGTTGGTTTGCGCCTGCTCGCAAGCGACCAATGAGATCAACACCAGCACTGGTATCAGTCCGGCTAATATTTTGTTAGTTCGCATTTTCATTTGAACCTCCTTAATCAATGAATAAGCAATATGCGTGCCAGATCTAAACCAATGATTTTTAATGTAGTTATGGATTTTGCATATCAATAACCGTATCTTTGATGATACGCAATTTATCATAATTGATACGCTCATTTTCCCTTTTCTATATCTAGCTGATGTATGCGCCTTGATAAATTACTGCGCTGAATGCCTAGTTTTTCAGCGGTTTTTGAAATATTCCATCCGTTCAATTCCAGTTGCTTTTTTAAATACTTTTTTTCCAGCTCATTCTTCGCATCGCTTAAGTTCTGGGTATGATTGAATACATCCTTTTCTGTTTTAACTCCATAAGTAGTGCTGAATTTCAGATCCTCAAGAGAAATCTCTTTGGCGGCACTGATTATTATCGCACGTTCAATTATATTCTTTAGCTCTCGTATATTACCCGAAAATGATAATGTCGTAATATAGTCCAAAGCATCTTTATTGATGGTCTTGAGTTTAGTCCCGTTTTCTAAACTGTATTCTTTCAATATATGCTCAACCAATAAAGGAATATCTGCCCGACGTTCTCTCAAGGGCGGTAAATAGATCTGAAAAACATTGATGCGGTGTAGCAGATCAGTACGAAAATTTCCTTTCTTTGTTTCTACCGCAATATCTTTATTGGTCGCACTGACTATTCGCACATCGACCTTTACCGGCATAGCACAACCTAATCGCAACACCTCACCATCCTCGATCACGCGCAGAACTTTAGCCTGGGTTGCCAGTGACATATCACCTATTTCATCTAGAAATATCGTGCCTCGATGGGCAAGCTCGAATTTACCGATACGGCGTTGTATTGCGCCGGTAAATGCACCTTTTTCATAGCCGAACAATTCGCTTTCGATCAATTCGCTAGGTATTGCCGCGCAATTCACTTTGATGAAGGGCTTACTATAACGATTGCTATAACGATGTATCCAATAGCTGACCAGTTCTTTCCCGGTTCCGCTTTCGCCCAGGATCAGGACTCGAGCTTTGGTCCCGGCTACGTTTTTAATCTCCTGCCAGATCTTATCCATAACCGGCGATTTGCCGATCATTTGAAAGCGCCTTTCTTCTTTCTGCAGCCATTCTTTGCGCTGCCTGGTAAAATTCCTTTTTTCCAGCGCGTGATTGATCATGATCAGGACCCGATCCATACTCAACGGTTTTTCAATAAAATCATAGGCACCCAATTTCATTGCTTGAACCGCATCGGCGATCGTGCCATGTCCAGATATAAGTATAATCTCGATTTCCGGTTTTTTTTCTTTGACCTGTTTGAGTACTTCCAATCCATCAATGCCCGGCAATTTCATATCCAGCAATACTGCATCATATTCCGATTCATTGATCAGTTTTAATCCTTGTTCGCCATCAGCCGCAGCAACTGTTTCATGTCCCTCATCATTCAAAATACCGGTCAGGTTAATGCGGATATTTTCATTGTCGTCAATGATTAATATTTTCGCCATGGATCGCTCCCCGATCAATTATCTTATTACTGATTGGTAAATGCATAATAAGAGACGCCCCCTTACCCGGCTGGCTTTTGAGCTCGATATCACCGGCATGGTCATTTATTATTTTTTTCACTATAGCTAATCCTAAACCTGATCCCTGGGCTTTGGTTGTAAAATAAGCATTAAAGATCTTGTCGGCAAACTCTGGATCAACTCCCGGTCCATTGTCTTTGAATTCAATAATTATATTATCATTGTGCCTTCTTGTTTGTACCGTTATTATACCTTTACGGTCCTTCAGTACCTCAAAGGCATTTTTATATAAATTATGGAAAACCCGGCGCATTAGTTCAGCATCAATAAACAACTCAGGGATATCTTTATCCAACAATTTCTCGATTTTCACATTCGCTGCAAAATGCTCATAATCACGGGTCACAGTGTCGATCAGATCATTTATATTGCCTGATTTCAGCTTTGGCTCAGGCAAGCGTGCAAATTCGGAGAATTCCTTTATCAATTTTTCTAAAGACTCGATATCCGCCAGAATCATATTACTGTTTTTATCGAACAATTGGGGAAAATCTTTATTTTTATTCTGATAATGCTTTAGCAGTCTTTCGATCGAAAGCCGCATTGCTGAAAGCGGGTTCCTCACTTCATGAGCCATGATCCTTGCAGCATCGCGCCAGGCAGCAACGCGCTCTGTCTGTTTCAAGCGTTCGCGGCTCTTTTCAAGCTGGTCGATCATATTATTATATGCATCTATAACCCGGGCGATCTCACCGGCTGGTCTTGATATTTTTAAAGGCTGATACTCATCCTTGCTTTCTAACATCGTTCTGGCAATTTCGTTCAAAGGTCTGGTTATACGGAACAACACAAGTGAAATTACCACAACTGATACGATAAAAAATGCTATGCCAATCAATACGCTGAAGCCGATTATCTGCCATTCATAAAGATTTTTCAGACCTTTAAGCTGACGATAGATACGAATTGCGCGCTGGGCAGTCGCTTGTTGCACCTGGTCTGGCGCATTATTCACGCCAATGATCAATCCCTGCTCGATCTCTTCCTTTTCCCATAAACTGAGCGCGGTCGTGCTTAAATAGAACATAAAACCCATTAATGCTCCGGTATAGAGTAATGACATTGCAGTAAAAATTATTATTGTTCTTTTTCTCAGGCTCATGGTGCGATCTCCTTGCCCGGTATCCATTTTGTATTTTTCATCGGATATTTAAAATTCCAGAAAGCGTTAAGATCGAAATGCTTAGCATCAATCGCCTCGATCTCGATCGTATTGAGCGCGGCGGTCAATCTTACTTGATAATCGCATTCCACCTTAATCCGATCGACGACGATCATATTAATCCCAATTTTCGATAACAATACTTTAGCGCTATCCAGATCATTGATGCTCAACTCAGAATCGTCCAGTAGACTGATAATATATTCATTGGTACTGGGTTGAAATACAATATATTGCCTAATTGTCTTTTCGAAAAGCAGTCGCGCTAATCCCTGTTCATCCTTTTCTAATAGCTCAATGTTATAAAAAATTCCAACTTCGCTGCCGCTTTTTATGATTTCGTCCAAACCCTTTGAAAAAGCCTTTTTTAATGTAGTTTCAACCCGCACTGAATCTTCATATATTAAAATATCAGGAGTTGTTAAACTAGGACCGCTTTTGGTTATAAAAATTACAATACTTATGACTGTACCGATCGCCTTAATGCCTAATATTTTTAACAGAATCGGCATGTTCGATTATACAATGCTGCATTGTACTGTCAATACAATGTATCATAAAAGCTCCTCTATTAAACATATAGGGATGGCATGGCCATCCCTATATAATCTTACGGTTTGTCGTTCGGCTGTTTATTTTACTATCGTTACCGGTTTCATGAATACCCCATCCGGCATTTCAACCCGCACAAAATAAACTCCAGCCGACAGCTGTTTTGAGTCGATCCCGATTGTATATTGTCCAGGTTCTCGCAGTTCGTTGACCAGATCATCGACCAACGCTCCGGTCGCATCGTAAAGCGATATCTGAACATTACCCAATACCGTTATGCTGAACTGCAGTCGCGTAACGTTACTGAACGGATTAGGTGCCAGCATAATATACCCGGCCGATGCATTGATCGGTTTTTCTGCAATGCCAACTGGCACAACTGGAACTTCGGCAGTGTATCGTCGGTAATTCGCCTTGGTAACGGTCACCAGAATAGTATCGCCGGCCGTCTGTGGAATGATCGAAACACTGACCGAAGAGCCAGTACCTTCGGCAACGCCGATGATCTCGCCGTCTACGGTCAAAGCGATCACCGAACCGCCATTGGCCGAAACCGCAAAATAGTTTTGTCCGGCCTGACAGATCGCGGCATGACTGACCGTAAGGTCCATTGGCATAACTGAATACAAAGTCACAAAGCAGTCAGTATGATGATGGAATAGCCCATAGGTTATGCCGCGATAAGCGCCGGCACTTACTGCATCAGGAAACCATGAGGCATCAAGATAATACTTGCCCGAGGTCTGTGCCATGCAAGGCCTGAGATCATCATAGCCGGTCATTTCAAACAACGGATAGCCGGGATCAAACTGCGGCCAGAGACAGTCAAACATGCCCCAGATATAAGTGTCATTGACAAATGAGAAACTAACCGATGATGCCGCGTTCAAACCGAGCGCGCCGAACTGTATACGATGGAATTTTTCAGTAAAGCATTCGCTGGTCCAATGATAACGGCCAGTAAGGCAATTGGTCGAATTAACGAAAGTGAACATTGTATTGGTAAGTCCATCCAGACTCGTATTAGTATATGCTGGTTCGCTCCAACCGGTCTCAGCGCCATGGTCCCGGTGCTGGACAATAAACGCACCGGCATTGATCGCGGCATTAATACCGGCCGCGTTTCCGCCGCTCCAATAGGTCGATGGATTCGGATTGGTTGCAGGAATATAACCTCTGGCTACCCAGTAATCAATCACGGGCTGACTTCCCGCGCGGCTGGTCCACGCACAGCCAACAGTCGGTGATCCAGAGTAAATTGCGTACTGGGTTACTGGTGTTTTGCTCAGGCTATTAGCGAAAAATCCCCGGCAGATTTCGCATGCCATCTGGAACCAGCGTTCGGTCTGCCATCCGCCTGCGATCAGAGGATTATTATAAAACCCGGCATTAGTGTAAGGATTACGCTCATAGGACAAGAATTTATTTATCATCCGGCTCAAATGAGTTGCACTCTGCGCGCATATCCGGCCATGATGCATTTCCGGAAGCGTATCATTGTTGTAGTCCGCATACCAGTTGTCAGTAGCATAGGCTGCATAACCCCAGGGATGGGTTATCACCTGAGAGGTTACACCATATGCATCGCCTGAGGATTGGAAATCCGATAATATCAAGAAAGCCACCGGCGCCGGTGTCCAGGTAGTATAAGCGTTCTGTAAGAAATTTTTGATCGCCGTGGTCGTATTGCCGCCAATCGCCGTAGTGGTGAACACCTCCGCCGAAATACCCTGCAGTTTGCGCCAGGCCATAATCGTGTCGGCCCAACGAATGAACAATGTATCATTCGGTACGATGATTATATACTCGACATTATCCCGTGAATGAATGCGTTCGGACGAATAGAAATCGATTTTAGGCAATGAATTATAGTTCAATAAATGATTTTTCAATAACGGTTCCCAGAAACGGTTTCGCAGCCGGTCCTCGCCAAAATGGCCGTTGCCGCCGACAAAGTCAATGCGAAACTTAATGTCTTTGTATACGATCAAATCTTTGGTCACCGGATTGTACTGAAATGGAATAACGCCGACAATGACCGCATCAACCCCGCGGATCTGCTTGATCTTTGACAGTCGCACCGGTGATTCGGGCCAGTAAGCATTTTGTCCGTATATTCTTGGATCTTTCTCATATTTCAAAGGGTCATCACTGGTTTCGATCGGTATGCTCGAAGCTGGCGCGATCTCGATATTATGATAGACTTCAATACGGCTATCAATTATCGTTACCTGCGGCCTGGCGCCCTGAGGCAATGCAACATACCGGGAAACACCGGTAAGACAGGGCACACCCGGCTCGGGAATAAAGACTCCCGGCACGCCATAGTTTTGCATCGGCACGCCGTCGATCTCAACATCCTCGATCACCATTTCGTGCATGCTGAATATCAGTTCAACACTTTGATTTGACTGGGAGGCAATATTGAACAAAGGATATTCTGCCCAGTTATCATCGAATTGCACCGATCGAATAGCGGTCGAGTTGACCGTCTGATTCGCCACAGCATTACCAGTCAATAACATTACAACACTTATAGTAAAAGTAACGTATCTTAGCATTAAGCCTCCTTTTGATATTGAAATACTGTTATTTGTTATTTCTCATCCTCCTTTCTTAATACTTTATGTTCCATATAATTATAAGAGGAACAAGACTTAAGTCAAGACCCCAAATTATGTTCTACTTTCCGATCGGGAATTTATATTTGTTGTCCTCCCACATAAAAATTTTCCTATGCCCCTCTTCAGTGCGATTTCGGTAAACAATAGTGAATTCATTGGCAAGTAATTCAATCCCTTCCCAGCGCTTTAATGCAGGTATGAAATTTCCCTTGATCACGTTCAAAAACTGTGACATAACTGCCTGTGCGGCTTCCGGCGTGTCGCTGATCCCATATAATTCTACATAGACGCGGTTAGACAGGGGATCATAATATGCAAAAACATTAGTATTGGTCTGTTCGACCAGCGAACCCCAGGCCGCAGCTGAATAAAAATTCATCTGCATGGCAATATAGTCGCCTTTAGTAATTGTATATTCTTCAGATAGCGTCGATGCATCAGCGTTGATTAATAACGCACTGAAAAATAGCAGTAACATGACAAATCTTGTTCGAATAACCATAATATTTCCTCCTTCAATATAGAGTATATTTAGCAGTCTTGTGAAGTCAATGAGAACGGAAAAAGACGAAACGCTTTTATACTTACTATTTCTTTTTGTACTTTAATCTTTCTCTTGGATTACTGATTATTTATCCCGTAGTTCTCAGAACAGCGGGACCGATTACGGACTATTGTTCTTTACTTCCCCCTTCCCGCTTATTAAGTTATTAATTATTTTTTCATAGATCTCATCGCGCTTTTCCCGGGAAATATTCGCAGTAACCTGTATCGCAGTTAAAAATTGCTGGGATTCATCAAGCTGCTTGTGGAAAATATTGATCTGTTTTAATGCCCGGCTGTATAACCAGAAAAACAGTCCGCTGATCACTTCTACCACCACGCCGGCAATGGTTGAATAAGGGATAATATCCGATTTATCAGGTGACAGATAAATAACCAGCAAGCCGGCGGCAAAGATCAAAAACCCGAGAAAGCAGGCGACCAAGGCACTGGTAAATGCATTGCTCGCCTGCTGCCGGGTTATTATATAATAGCCTTTAAGCTCGGCAACATTGCGCCGCATCATGGAGATAGCATCTTGCGGCTCTTCATGCAATGTTTTTAAAGTGCTATCGATCTCCTTTTTGACGAATTCCTGTTCCCGGGAAAAACGCCGCCGGCTCATGTACTGAATAACCGGTATTAATAATGAAAGCACAACCGCGCATCCGATCACAAATACAAAATCCACATTCATTTACATAACCCCCTGTTGGTTATCTTAAAACAAAGAAGCTACCCGGACCTGATCCGGAATAGCCTCTCTGAGAGTTATTATATATAAAAGTGGATTGTTGTCAATGATTAAGAAGCGTAGCACGAATAGCGCTTTCTGTACCCACTATTTACGGTCCTTTCCAATCTTGACACTTAAGCTGCTAATATTATAATTCCCAAAGAGTATTATGAAGCACGATAGCATCGATCCGCCCGTTATCAAAGGAACCGAGAAATATATCGGATATTTTTTCTATTATTTCATTTATGTAACAATCACATTTTTGATAATTATCTTCTTTATTCTAAATACCAAAGAAAGTACATTGATTATTTTATATTCGATCAGCCGTTCAGTTAAATGTCTGGCAGCGATACTGGGAGCATGGTTCGCGCATCGCTACAAAAACCACATTTTACTTGTGCTTTTTAGTATTTTTGCATTCGTATCAAATCCGTTTTTGCCGGTAAAAATGCCAATGGGAATCTGGTTCATTTTTGATATTGCCTTTATAATAGCACTTATCAGATCGCTGAAAATATTTCCGGTCGCGCCGAATTTCATGCCCGACACCGTCAAAGCTCCTACACCAGAACCCCAGAAAAAGACGAGTTCATCTTCAAAACTTTTCGAACATATAACCGCCAAGGACGAGGAACGACCTGAGCGTGAACATAAATTGTGGGATAATATCTTAACGCTCGCTGAACTTGATAATGTCCATACTTATATCATTGATGAAGCAAACCGCTTGCAATCAACTGACTGGGCAGATTATGCGCTGCGCCTGATCTGCACGCATTCTCCGGCACTTTCCAAGCTGCTAATCAGTGGCGATCTAAACCTGAATCTCATTCGTAGAAGTGAAAGGAAGGGTTTAGAGGATGCAGTTAAAGCAATAAAAGCCGTAAAAATCAATGCCGGCATATGCTTACGTGAATTCTTTCAAGATCTCTTCAGGGCAATATATGAAGAAACAAACTACAGTGATGGTAATCGCTTTTACTGGTATGGTCGTGACCGGGTAGTACAGTTACTTCATAGTTACATGGCAAGCCGCCGGAGTTTTTCCCAGGTCAGCCAGAAATTCTATGATATTGATGG
>Ga0154645_1028_pt4 | contig 10372 bp, 6 predicted proteins | sample Rifle2008BG13ft_FD_116074 | JGI IMG/M metagenome (GOLD analysis project Ga0154645, IMG submission 116074) | candidate division WOR-3 bacterium RBG_13_43_14
CAGTATTATCCTGAATATAAAAAGATGGCCTGCTGCCCGCCGTGAAAACATAACCCGGTCCGGTGAGCACGCCCTGTACGCAAACAATACTATCAACGTACCTGGAGCTGACGCCGTCATTACCCGGGGTTTGAACCTGGGCGATCGTTTTTACCGGAGGCAGGACAAATAAATGGGAAAAATCATTGATCGACCTGGGCATTAGCTGATAACCGTCATCGGGCGGAGTTGAATAGCTGTATTGTCCTTTAATGCCGGTGATGGTAAATGTATCAAGTGGTGCAAGATTCCCCGGTATATTCGTATAAGAATCGATCCAGATCGCGAATGAGTTATTCAATGTATCCCAGGCCGTATACTCGGTATTCTCTTCAAACTGCAAGCCGTCGAAATATCTTATTTTAATGCGTACCAGCATGCCTTCATAGGCTTCGGTATTCAATATTGATCCGGAAATGATCTCCGGTTCAGGTATTGTAGCATTATGCTGAATGATCGAATAGGTGAAATATGACATCTCGTTTTTGCCCCGGTATTGATCGATCACGCCCGTGACCAGCAAACTGTCGCCATCGGTTATGGTCAAAGGGAAATTGCCGTATAAACAAACGCCACCAGTGTTGTCCTGAATATAGGCTTCAGACCATGAATATATGCCGGGTGGAGCGGTGATTATGCCGGTTATTGTTACGGTTGAATCCATAAGATCCGGCACATAATTCGAATCAAGGTCCTGATAAGCGATCGCTATCGGCCATACATATTGATTGCCATTACTTCGCCCGGGCGTAGGGAGGGCGTTATTGATCCAGGTTTCAGTACCGTTGGGCAAGCGGGCAATTGTATAATCAGGCAGTACATCGCTGGAAATATAGGATTTTCGGTCGATCTCACGGGCCTGGTCATCGATCAGCATTATTGTATCGCCCACTTGGTCTAAATTGGGCCAGGAACCGGTCCACAAGGCATTAGCCAATGTATCACCGTCACCGGCTATGATCAGACCTTCACCGCTTGCATATACGAGTAAATAGCCGAATGCGGGGATATTAAATGAATTTGTTAACATAATCGAGTTTCCGCCGATATAATCCGAAATTGTGTAGTTTGTTAAAGTGATACTATAAGTATTTTTATTGAAGATTTCAATGAATTCTTCATCCGCATCATTGAAATTATTATTGTTATTATGATCGTAGGTAACCGGATCTACAAATAGCTCATTTATAAGTATTATTGAATCAACTCCATAATTCATCACCTTTACCGAATCCATCCATAAATTGCCATTCTGATAATAAAGTGAATCATTTTGTTCATCGACAAAATGAAAACGGATACGGGCCGACGTGTAACTATCATAAGCGGCAAGATCAAAGCGTGGTATTTGCCAGGCAGAATCCTGCTCAGATTGACTGATTTTATAAAGCGAATACCAGGTGATTTGATCATTGGAAATATCAATAAAAACTGTATCATCCGGTCCAAGATTCGTATCATATCTGGAAAAACGATACCAGAAGGTTAGGGATTCGGGACCGCTTACTGCCTGTAAGTTAAGTGCGGGCGTGATAAGAGTTGAATAACCGCTGCGATTGATATTGATAGCGTCATAGACTCTTACGCGGCCATGATATGTATCCGGATACCCGGTCGTGTAATTATAGCGGAACCAGGTACCCATTGTCGTATCCGACCGTAAGGTATCCCAGCCAGCCGGTGGGAATTCTATGTTGGTAAAGCTTTCGACCAGCAGGGGAGTCTGGGTAAAAAACTGAAGGCAGATGATCAATTGAAGCATTGTTTTCTATTATAATTTTGTGATGATTGTTGTCAATAACTATTGCATATATTTAAATACTAAATAATAAATCCGAAATCCGAAACAATATCAAAATTCTAATTTCTTAAATTTTAAACGTTTGAAACATTGAATTTTGGTATTTGGGGTTTGTTTAGGATTTAGATATTAGATTTTAGAATTTCAAAGATCGGCAGCTAAGCGAACGATCTGTTTTCTTATCGGACGCATTATGTTAAGCTGGACCCGCGGATGTATGGCATTGGCCAGCAATATGATGATTAGTTTTTTTACCGGGTCAACGCCGGCCATTGTACCGGTAAAACCAGTATGATAATAAGCCTGTTTTGAAAGAATGCCCGGATAAGGATTAATGATCCAGCCCAAGCCGCGCTTTTCAGCTCCGCCGGTGTGATCCTTGATCATTAATTTACAGGTTGATGGCTTTATTAATTTCCCTGCCGGTAATGCAAAAAGGAATTTTAATATATCTTTAGCCGTACTAAATAAGCCGGCATTACCCGCAACACCGTTAAAAGCATAATATGCATTGCCGTCATGAACCGTACCTTTGATTAACTTACTACGCCAGTTCCTGGGCAGTTTATCAGTGTATTTTTTAGCCATACCCGCTTCGTGTTTGTTGCCGTTCTCGGCGACCGCAACATTATTTGAATTTATCGGTCCAAAGCGCATTGTGAGCAATGACAGAGGATTGGCAATGAATTCTTTGAATGATATGGCAAGATCTTGACCGGTTATTTTTTCAATGATCATACCCAGCAAAATATAACCCAGACATGAATATAATACATTTTGTTTACCGGTATTGATATCAGCCAGGAACTTTATCCGGTCAGCAGCCGGAACAATGTAAAGCGGGAACCATGCCGGTAATCCGCTGGTGTGGGTGAGGAGTTGCTTTATATCGACCTGATGATTCGGCCGGTATCTGAATTCAGGTAAATAGTATTCAACCCGATCAGTAAGCTTCAGCATTTTTCGCTCATAAAGGATTAATGTTAGGCTCGCGGTGGCTATCGGTTTGGTCAGCGAGGCAAGATCGAATATCGTATCCTTGGTCATTGAACTTTTGCGGGGAATTCTTTGCGCCCAGCCAAAAGCATGTTCAAGGACGATTTTTTTATTTTTGGCAATAAGGCATACCGCGCCGGGAATTTTTCGCCTGGAAATACATTGCTGGAGGTAGTGCTCGATCTTCGTCGTACTCATGACAGATTATAATTCGAATTAGATTTTATTCAATGTTTAGTTGTGGGAGAGCCATCTTGGCTCGATATTCGGGAATGTAGCGCAGACCTTTAGGTCTGCCCTACTTTTTAGTTTGTTTGGAATCTTAGAGTTTAGAATTTGTTTAGGATTTAGAGTTTCGAATTTAGTGCTTTTAAAATCTCCTTTTCACCTCTGCTCCTCGGCTCCTCTGCACAATTTCGAGTAGGCGCTCGAAATTACACTCCTTCAGTCCTTGCATCAATAGCTGTCGTCCGCGCGGGATATATTTTAAAAAATGCTTTTTACCCTTGTTTAAAGCCAGATTGGCATAGGCACCCAGCGCCTGCATATTGCGCTGTATACAGGTCAGTCGATACATTGCAATCAGTTGGTCATAGGATAATGGAATTTTTTGAGGTTTGATCTTTTTGAAATAATGATCGAGCAATTGTCTTTCCTGCGATATAGTCAGATCCGCATAAGGATCGCGGAGCAGGGAAGATAGATCATAGGTTAGCGGTCCGATCCTTGCTGATTGAAAATCAATTATGCGGATTTTATTATTTTTTACAAAAATATTTTGCGACTGGAAGTCACGATGCATAAAAAAGCCGTCATGATCTTGTATTGATCTTAGCACCTGGTCGGTCAGTTCGGCAAATTCATCTTTCGTTTTATCAATCGCGGTTTGTTCAACCTGCCCATACTGAAATAGAAAATGTTTTTTAAAATATTTTTGTTCCCATTTTATATGCGGCCGGTCATAGCGTTCGGCGATCGGGAATTTGCTCGAGCATTTTTTTTGCATGCTGACCAGCATGTCAATTGCTTTTCGATGATAAAAAAGTTCCGGTTGTTTACGAAAGATCACATACAACGAGATCGTGCCCAGATCTTCAAGCAAAGCAGCTTTTGCCTTATCGGTCCAGTATAATCGCGGAACATTTATATGACCGTTTAAAAGATGTTTGTGAACCCGTAAGTATTTTTTGATATCCGGATCGATGACCAGAATCGCAATTTTATTCCGGTATTTACATCGATAGAATTCGCGGGTTGAACCACCGGTTTCGATCTTCTCAATAATATTGTTTTTTAAGAGGCGCAAATTCAAATTTCGCATGAACATTGGAATTGATCTGAAATAACCGCATTATGATAATCGCCGGTTGATAAGTGCGTATTTCTTAGAACAATAACATTCTCCAGAGATACCGGCTCTTCGATAATACAGTTTGCGCCGATGCAGGCAAAACCTTTTATATAAGCTCCAACGCGGCTTGATTCATGAATGTACACCGGTGCCTCGAAATTTTGACCGGTAATGATGAAATCATTGTTAAGTACTTTTTCGACAATATCCAGATATGAACCGGGAGTGTTGATGTTGAACCATTTATTATTGATCACCAGGGTGTTGATTTTTCGGCCATGTGCCTGTACATTATACCAGAGATCGACTACGGAAAATATCGGCCGATCAGGCAAAAACGAAAATATTTCCGGGGAATATACTGCCGCTCCGGCATAGGTGTATCGGTCCGGGGTCGCCTGGTCATGGACCTTGACCAGATCGTTCTGTCCATTTATCTCGATGTTATCAGTGGATGTACCGGTTTTTATTAAAGCGATAGTGGCGATCGCTTTATTTTCTTTATGCCGTTTCCTGAAATCGGTTATCGGTAGATCAGTTATCATATCGCAGGCTTGAACATAAAAATTATCGTCAGACCATTTTTTGAAATTGCCCAAAGCGCCGCCGGTACCAAGTATTTCATCCTCGATCTCGATCTCGATCTCGATATTGTTTATCTTTTTTAATTCTCTTTGTATCAAACGGGAATGATGAAATAGATTGACCCCGAAATGAGCGATACCCTGTTCTGATAATCGCTCGATCTGTAATTCGATCAAAGTCCTGTTCACGATCGGCAATAAGGGTTTTGGTATATGAACGGTTATTGGCTGCATGCGTTTGCCAATACCTGCGCTAAGAATCAATGCATTCATGCTTTTATTTGTCATTGCGAGCGAAGCGCGGCAATCTCATATTTCTTACTTATAGAGCAAATATTGTTTTCTTAATTTTCTGAATCGTTCAAGTTCAGGCGTCCATTTGCACTTGATCTCAGGTATACTCCGATGCCGATCGATCATTTTTCTTACCCATGTATTGCCAATCAAAATATCAAAAGGCATGCGCTTGCGTTCGAATTCATATGGAGGTTTACGCCAAGAAAAATTACCGGGGAACAACTTTTTTATAACTCGCAGCAATTCCAGGGTTGTTTCTATTGGGCGATATTTATTGCGATCGGTAACATAGATCTGCAAGCCGCCGCAAGTTTTACCATTATGTTTATGAAAAGTAGGGGTAAAATATAGAGGGCGGAATTTTACCCCCGTTAATTTAGCCGATAAATTCTTGATCAATTCAAATGGTTCAATCCATGGTGCGCCAAATATCTCAAACGGACGGGTAGTACCCCGTCCTTCGGAAAGGTTCGTGCCCTCAAGCAAGCACATGCCCGGGTAAACGATCGCAGTGGATAACACCGGCATATTGGGCGAGGGGATGGTCCAGGATAAGCCAGTTTCATCATAATACATAGCGCGTTTCCAGTTCCTCATTTTAATGATCTCCAGATCCGCATTTATTCCGGCTTCGCTATTGATCATAGTCAACAATTCCCCAATCGTCATACCATGGCGTATTGGCAAGAGATATAAACCAACAAAGGACCTTAATTGCGGTAATAGAACCGGTCCTTCGACCTTAATGCCATTGATCGGATTAGGCCGGTCAAGAACGATCACTTTTTTATTGGTCTGGCTGATCTGTTGCATTAATAGCATCGCGGTCCATAAAAACGTATAATACCGGCTTCCGATATCGAACAGATCAACTACTAAAATATCGATTTTCTTTAGAATTTCTGGATCAGCGGTCAATTTTTTACCGTCATACAGGCTGATGATCTTTATCCGGTTCTTACGGTCAACATAAGAACGCATCGGGATTTGATCCTGGAGATCAGTATATAAACCGTGCTCTGGGGCGAAAATCACCTGCAGATTCAGTTCTTCTTTAAAATTTTCATAGGTCGTTATTAAATCCGAATCACAGCATGATAAATTCGTACATAATCCAATGCGATAACCGCGTAATTGCCTGAAATTTCTTCTTTTTAAAACATCAATACCTAATTGTATCGACATTGTACAGTATAGTTTTGACAACGATAGTTGTCAACAACCATTGCGATCTTAATAGCTTAATAAGTTGGAAATAAAGAACCGTAGCGCTTGCCCGCCTACGGAGGGAGAAACGCGAAAAGACGCTAATCGGTAATCGCTATTCGCTACTCGCCAATTACGTAATTACTAATTATATCTCAGCATTTTGGATCAGTTTTGTCAGCGATTAGCATAGGTGGGAGAGCCCTCCAGGGCTCGATTAATTGATCGCGGCTGGAAAGCCGCTCCCACATATTCCCAAAATAAGCATATCAGGATACCAGAAGAGCCGTGGGAAGCGGATCAGCAGAACAGAATATCAGATATTTTCACGCTGTATTCCATGCAAAGCATCCATTCCAGTTCGTAACGCGAATAAAACCACTAATCACTAATCGCAAAAAATTCCATACGAAGTATAAATTCCAGCCGTAGGCTACATTCCAGCGACGCAGTCGCGTGTTTCCAGTGCGAAGCACTAGATTCAACGCCGAAGGCGTATGTCTTCAGCCACAGGCGTGCGGTGTTTTGCCAATGAATCTCTTGACAAGTAATGATAATTAAATATATTATATTAGAAAACTTATGAGATTAGGCGAAGTTTTGATAAAACAGGGCATGATCTCCGAAGACATGCTGCATCGAGCTCTTGAAGAGCAGAAAAAAGACGGTTCGCGTCTCGGCTCAGTTCTTATCAAAATGGGAGTGCTTACCGAAGCCGATCTTTTAAATGCCCTCTCCAGACATTTTGGCGTGCAATCGATTGATTTAAAAGGTGTCGAATTAAATGATGCAATATTAAAGTTAATTCCTAATGAGCTTGCCGGGAAATACTTGGTAGTTCCGGTCAAACGTTTCGGGCGTACGCTTACCCTGGCAATGATCAATCCGGGCGATGTCACCGCGATCGAGGACATTCAATTTGCGACCGGTTTTCAAGTTCAGCCGATGGTTGCGGCCGAAGAAGCTATTCTTGAAATCATTCAAAAACATTATAATGTGCAAAAATTCCTTTCCGATGTCATGTATGAGATCGAAATGGCTGATGCCGGTGACGGTAATGTTCAGGTAGTTGATGGTGCCGCCGCTCAAGATAATGTGGAAGAAGACCTCGCCAGTGTCGATGACGACAGTGACAGTGGTCCGGCACTCAAGCTTGGATATAAAATAATTTCGGACGCAGTCGCAATGAACGTATCGGATGTCCATATCGAGCCTTACGAGAAAGATATGCGTATACGGTATCGCATCGATGGCATTCTGCATGAGGTCATGAAACCGCCGCGCCGTATGAATCGCGCCCTGGCAACAGTTATTAAAGTTATGGCCAAGCTTAAGGTCGAGGAAAAACGGCTTCCGCAGGATGGCCGTATCAAAGCGCGTGTCCATAATAAAATTATTGACATTCGTGTTTCTACCGTTCCTACTCTGTTTGGTGAGAAACTCGCGCTTCGTATTCTCGACCGTTCTGCGCAACAACTCAATCTTGATCTGCTCGGGTTCGATGAATCAACTCTGAAAGATTTTCGCCGGGCGATCAAATCACCTTTTGGTATTGTGCTGGTTACCGGCCCGACCGGTTCGGGAAAAACAACAACCCTTTACTCGGCGGTAACCGAATTAAATGATCCTGGGTTGAATATAACGACGGCTGAGGATCCAATCGAATATTCGCTTCAGGGTATCAATCAGCTGCAAACCAATGAAAAGATCGGTTTGACATTTGCCGGTGCCCTGAGATCTTATTTGCGTCAGGATCCGAACATCATAATGGTCGGCGAGATCCGTGACCTTGAAACTGCCCAGATCTCGATCCGGGCATCATTAACCGGTCATCTTGTATTATCTACCGTTCATACAAATTCAGCCGCGGCTACAATCACCCGTCTGATAAACATGAACGTTGAACCATTTCTTATCGCTTCGACATTATTGGCGGTGCAGTCGCAGCGTCTACTTCGAAAAGTATGTGATAAATGTAAAAAGGAATTCAAGTTTGCTGATGAAATCTTGATGGATGCCGGACTTGAACCCGGCAAGTTCGATTTTCTGCTTTATAAAGGGGAGGGATGTGAGAATTGCCGCGGCACTGGCTACAAAGGAAGGCTCGGGATATTTGAAACAATGATCATCAATGCCGCGATCCGTGAACTCATACTCAGTCACGGAACGACCGAAGAGATTGAAAAAGAAGCGGTCGCTCAGAATATGTTGACGTTGCGTGAAGCGGCGCTCAGGAAATTAGCCGAAGGATCGACTACAGTTGAAGAAGTTATAAGGGAAACCAAGGTGGCTTCATAATGGAAGAAAAATTAGGGTCATATCTTGTGCAGCAAGGCGTGATATCTGAAGATCAGTTGCGTGATGCGATCCGTGAACGCCGTGAGACCGGGCAGAGACTGGTCAGCGTGCTCAATAGTCTTGAAATGGTATCAGAAGGTAAACTACTTGCTCATTTAAGTAATCTGTACAAAATGGAAGTGGTCGATCTTGATTACATTATTCCCGATAAGATAGTTCTCGATCTGATACCGGCACAAAAAGCGTATCATTATGAAGTACTGCCGATCGATCGGCGCGGCCGGTATCTTACCGTGGCCATGGTCGATCCGACCGATATCAGTGCGATCGAAGATCTTCGATTCATAACCAGCATGGAGATCACACCGGTATTGGCCGCTGAAACATCGATACGTGATGCACTGGACCGGTATTATACAATGGAAAGAGGTATTGCTGAGGTTGGTGCCGACAATAGAATCACCGCGGCCGCAAAAGAATTAGGTATCGAAGATATGGAGTTGCTCGAAACTGAAATGCAGGAAGATATGGAGGAAACAAAACTCCGTGCCGATGCCGAGGGTGGTCCGGTCATTCGCCTGGTCAATTTTTATATTGCTGATGCCGTGAACAAAACTGCATCGGATATTCATGTTGAACATTTTGAAAGACAGGTAAGAGTAAGGTTCCGTGTCGACGGTATACTGCAAGAACAGCAATCACCTCCGTTAAACCTGAAAGCAGGTATAATAACCAGAATAAAATTGATGGCAAAGATGGATATTGCCGAACACCGTCAATGTCAGGATGGCCGTATTAATATTCAGGTTGGAGAAAAGATGATCGACTTGCGGGTTTCGGTCATACCAACATTATATGGTGAAAAGATAGTAATGCGTATCCTTGACCGCAGTTCTTTGATGCTTGATCTGAGTAAACTTGGTTTTGGTGAAGGAGCATTAAAGAAATTTTTAAAAGTGATCGAAAGTCCCTATGGCATTATTCTGGTCACCGGGCCTACCGGCAGCGGAAAGACAACAACATTATATTCGACCTTATCCCGTCTGAATAAACCTGACCGGCAAATAATGACGATTGAGGATCCCGTTGAGTATAATCTTCATGGCATTAATCAGATCCAGGTACATGAAGAGATCGGGTTGTCTTTTGCTGCTGCCCTGCGCGCTTTCCTGCGTCAGGCACCAAATATAATTCTGGTCGGTGAGATCCGTGACTCGGAAACCGCCGAGATTGCAATCCGGGCATCATTGACCGGTCATCTTGTGTTTTCAACCATTCATACCAATGACGCGCCTACGACCATTAATCGTCTGATCGACATTGGAATAAAACCTTATCTTGTCGCCAGTGCTTTAATATTGATACAGGCACAAAGACTTGTCCGCAGGATATGCCCAAAATGCAAAGAGCAGTTCAAACTAAGCGATAAACTGCTCGAAGAGGCCGGCCTGAATAAAGAGATGGTCCCGGACGGCATGGTCTTTAAAGGCAAGGGTTGTTCACATTGCAATCAGACCGGGTACAAAGGTCGTATCGGTCTGTATGAAGTCATGCCGGTATCGTCCGATATTCGCAATTTGATTTTTAAAGGTGGTTCATCCGACGTTATCGCCAAGCTGGCGATAAAAGAAGGAATGGAAACCTTGCGGGATGATGGTCTTGATAAAATAAGAAAGGGAGTTACTACGGTTGAAGAGTTAATGAGGGAAACCTCAACGTTTTGATATGGTTTTTTTGAAGGAGGAAGAATGCCGGTTACAATGAAGCAATTATTAGAAGAAATGGTCCAACGAAATTCTA
>Ga0154645_1088_pt4 | contig 10274 bp, 11 predicted proteins | sample Rifle2008BG13ft_FD_116074 | JGI IMG/M metagenome (GOLD analysis project Ga0154645, IMG submission 116074) | candidate division WOR-3 bacterium RBG_13_43_14
GGAAGGGGTGATCATAATGCGCATTGATCCTGGCAGTGTCGGGGAACGTATGGGTATTAGGATCAGCGATGTGGTGCTTAAGATCGGCGATAAAAGGATACGAAATCGTAACGATTTTCAAGATGCATTGAAAACAGTGAAGAAATTTGATATGATCATTGATCGTGGCGGCTTGATTCTGCAGTTTTATTTTGGCCTTTAGTATTTGATTTTAATTATTAATGAAGGAGATACTTGATGATTGAACGATATATGACCAAAGAGATGGCAAGGATTTTCAGCGACGATTATAAATTCACTAAGTGGCTTAATGTTGAGCAGGTTGTCGCCGAAGTGGAAACTGAATCAGGTATTATCCCGGCCGGACTCAGCCGTAAGATCAGTAAGATCAAGGTCGATCCCCGACGTATTGATGAGATCGAAAGATCAGTCAATCACGATGTAATAGCATTTCTGCACGCCGCTCGTGAGAAACTTGGATCGCATGGTACGTGGCTTCATTTTGGATTGACATCATACGATTTGGTCGATACTGCATTCGTCCTGATCATTAAAGAAGCACTGGCCATTGTCAGTACTGAGATCAAAGGTTTATTGAAGATCATTGATCGTCTTTCTCGCGAATACTGGAAGACGCCGCAAATGGGGCGAACGCACGGGGTTTTTGCCCAGCCAATTACATTTGGATATAAAGCCAGATCATGGTATGAGGAAGTCATGCGCGCTCATATTAAGCTTGAACTTGCAGAAAAAGAGATATCTTATGGAAAATTATCCGGGGCAGTCGGTGCTTATACAATGCTCGCACCGGCCTTGGAGCGGAAAGTCATGCGCAAGCTTAAGTTGAAACCAGAGCCGGTCTCGACCCAGGTCTTGCCAAGAGACCGTTTTGCTTTTTTAATAGCGGTTATGACATTATATGTCTGCGCGATCGAGCGCATAGCTACCGAAATAAGAAATCTTACTCGTACCGAGATCGGTGAGCTCGCGGAACCATTTACCGCCAGGCAAAAAGGGTCTTCGGCCATGCCGCATAAAAAGAATCCCATCACCTGCGAACGAATATCAGGTTTAGCCAGGATCTTTCGCGGCTATTTGATCCCGGCCTATGAAAATATCAATCTCTGGCATGAACGTGATATTACCAATTCATCCGTGGAGCGCGTGATAATACCGGATGCATTCCACCTGATCCACTATCTTACGATAAAGATGAAATGGGTACTTGATAATCTGATCGTAAATACCCAACGCATGAAAGACAATATCCTGGCAAGTTATGGTGTATACGCATCCCAGTATCTTATGAACAGATTAATCGAAAGAGGACTGGACCGGGATATTGTTTATCGACATGTACAGAAGCTCAGTTTTAAAGCGATTCAGGATAAAATTAATCTTGAAGATCTGGTAAATAGAGACCGGAAAATTCTTCGATATTTAAAGCCCGCTGAAATAAAGGCGATATTCAGCATCGATTATTTCCTGCGGAATATATATAGGAAAAGACCGTAGCGCGAAAAAACCGATACTTGATACAGGATTCATGATTCATGATACAAAATTCCGAATTTCGAATTGCGTGGGAGCGGCTTTCCAGCCGCGATAAATTAATCGAGCCCAGGAGGGCTCTCCCACAACGAATTAAACGATATTAACGAAAACAACCAAATAACGTCCTGTAATTACAAATTACGGAGTACTCACGCCTGAGGCGGACAAGCGAGTACCGTCTTTTTCATTGTTGACTTCTGTAATATTAACTATATAATACCGGTATGGATATATTTAATAAATGCAAATTTATCGTTGAGCGCGTAAGATTAGGCCACGAAATGGGCATCTATTCCTATTTTACGCCGATTTCATCAGTGCAGGATCATCGCGTCCGTATCGATGGGCGTGAATTTATTATGCTCGGTTCCAATGGATATTTAGGTCTGGCTGGTGATCCAAGGATTAAAGAATCAGCTATAAAAGCAATTGAAAAATATGGTTCAACATGTTCGGGATCCCGATTTCTGAACGGTACACTCGATATCCATGTCAAACTTGAAGAAGACCTCGCCGAATTCTATGAAAAAGACAACGCGATCATTTTCTCGACTGGATTTCAAACAAATCTTGGTATAATATCAGCGATCGCCGGCAAAAACGATATTATAATTATCGACCGCCAGGATCATGCATCAATAATCGATGGCTGCAGACTCTCTTTTGCCGATGTAAAGAAATACCGCCATAATGACATGAATGATCTCGAACGTATCCTCAGTTCCTTACCGGATAATCGAGGTAAAATAATAATCGTCGATGGCGTTTTTAGTATGGAAGGCGACATGTCTCCGCTCGATCAGATCGTTCAGCTAAAAAAGAAATACCACACAAGACTACTGGTCGATGATGCTCACGGTGTCGGTGTGCTGGGGGAAAAAGGACAGGGAACCTGCGAACACTTCAATGTCCTTAAAGAAGTCGACATCATCATGGGTACATTCAGTAAGGCATTTGCTTCTCTGGGTGGTTTTGTTGTTGCATCGGCCGATGTGATTACTCATATCAAACACACTGCCCGATCTTTAATATTTTCCGCCAGTATGACACCGGCCGCGGTAGCCAGTGCTCAAAAAGCACTTGATATTATTAAATCAGAACCGGAACGGCGCAAAAAACTCTGGGCTATTGCCGCTCGCATTTTAAAAGGATATAAAGATATCGGTCTGGATGCCGGTGAAAGCCAGACTCCGGTCATACCGGTAATCGTTGGTGCCGACGAAATGTGTTTTGGCTTTTGGAAAATGCTTTTTGCCAATGGTATTTTTACCAACCCCGTGATCGCGCCAGCCACACCGCCCGGTCGGGCTTTGATCCGAACGAGCTATATGGCAACCCACACTGAAGAAGACATTCAAACCGTATTCGATGTCTTCGCAAAATGTGCGCGGGAAATCGGGTTGGTTGAAAAATGATCGAAGCAATCCCGGTAAGAAGCGATAAACAACTAAAGGCGTTCATTAATCTCCCATACAAATTGTTCAGAAACAATCGCTATTGGGTACCGCCAATAAAAAAAGATGTCTACAAAATGCTTGATATCAAACAGAATCCGTTCTGGCGTCATGCCGAGCGTGAGCTCTTTCTTGCTTATCGGGATGGACAACTTGCCGGACGTGTTGCCGCCATCGTCGATTATAACTTCCTTGATTTTTGGAATCAAAAGACCGGTTATTTTGGTTATTTTGAATGTGATAACGATGAAGATGCGGCCCGCGCGCTGTTCGAAAAAGTTAGTGAGTATCTGCTCGACAAAGGCATGGAAAACTATATAGGACCGATGAATCCATCAATCAATGATGAAGTTGGTATCCTTATCGAAGGATTTTTTACACCTCCGTTTATAATGATGACCTACAACCCGGAATATTATCGTGAGCTCTGTGAAAAATCTGGACTGACAAAGGCAAAAGACCTCTTTGCCTTTTACGTTGACATGAAAGATATTCCCTTTGAATATTATGAACGCTTGAGTTCAATAATTAGACGACGCATCCCGGATCTAAAAATCAGGACGATAAATATGGATGACTATTTCAATGAGGTTAAAAAAATAAAGGAGATCTATAATGACGCCTGGAGCCGCAACTGGGGTTTCGTGCCGATGACCGATGAAGAGATCAACGAATTAGCTAAAACTTTAAAGCCCCTGCTGGTACCGGAACTGGTAACCCTCATTGATGTTGACGGAGTGCCGAGTGCATTATCATTGGCCATTCCTAATTACAATTACATATTAAAAAAGTTGAACGGCAAGCTTAATCTTTTTGGAATGTTAAAATTTTTGTATTTTAAAAAGAAGATTAAAGAAGTTAGGTTCATGATCATGGGGGTGAGAAAACAATGCCAGAAAATGGGATTGGAAGCATTATTACTAGCTGAATCAGTCAAGATCGGACAGCAGGTCGGTTACATTGGCGGTGAGTTATCATGGACTCTGGAGGATAATCATTTGATAAATAATATGATCAAAAAAGTGGGCGGTAAAATCTATAAAAAATACCGGATGTTTGCAGGATCGGTAAATAGATGATTCGGAACATCCTTTAATATTCAAGGAGAAAAATATGGCAAAATATAGAATTGCCTGGCTCCCAGGCGATGGTATTGGCAAAGACGTGCTGGATGCAACCCGTATTGTTCTCGACGCACTGAAGCTCGACGCGGAATATGTACACGGTGATATCGGTTGGGACTTCTGGTGTAAGGAAGGTGACCCGTTACCTCAACGCACTATTGATATGATGAAACAGACGAATTGTGCAATGTTCGGAGCAATTACTTCCAAACCAAGAACCATTGCCAACAAAGAGTTGGATCCGGACCTCCAGAATAAGAACCTGGTTTATCGAAGCCCGATCGTGAGAATGCGCCAGCTTTTTGATCTTTATATCTGTAAAAGACCGTGCAAAGCTTATCCGGGCAATTCATTGAATTATAAAGAGGGCATTGATCTGGTTATTTTCCGGGAAAACACCGAGGATCTATACTCCGGATATGAGTTTAACCATATCCCCGACGCGATGTTCCGGATCAATGGCCTTGAGAAATTACCCCGTGATGCGGCAATATCGATCAAAGTAAATACGCCCAAAGGTTGTCATCGCATTATTAAAACTGCCTTCGATTTTGCTCGTTCGAATAAAAGACGAAAGGTCACCTGTGTACACAAGGCGAACGTCGTTCGTGCTTCCGATGGTCTATTTCTGGAGACCTTCAATCAGGTAGCTTCTGAATATTCTGACATTCAATCCGATGATGCCAATGTAGATTCGCTATGCCAGTGGATACTAAAGAACCCATTTAATTATGATGTACTGGTCGCTCCCAATCTATACGGTGATATAATTTCCGATCTCTGTGCTCAGATGACCGGTGGATTAGGTTTTGGTTCGAGTGGCAATGTGGGTGAAAAATATGCAGTATTTGAGCCGACCCATGGATCAGCGCCCAAATATACCGGTATGTATAAAGTCAACCCAATAGCAACCATCCTTGCCGCTAAAATGATGCTGGAATGGATCGGAGAATATGATATGGCCGTGAAGATCGAGAATGCGATTAGAACTGTGGTTAAAAAAGGTGAGATTCGCACTTATGATATGGGGGGAGCTGTATCAACCCTTGATATGGCCAGGGCGGTCGTCGAAGAATTAAGATGAAAAGAGATCAGACAATGATCGAAAAGATCTTCTCCCGGGCATCGGGGAAAGATGTATTTGCCGGTGATTATGCCTGGTTGAAATTGAACCTTGTTGCAATGCGCGATTTTGGCGGTCCAAATGTTGTACAGGAATACCGGTTAGCTTTTGGTGATAGGAAAATATTCAACAAAGATCAGGTCGCCGTTACCTTTGATCTTCATATCCCGCCCCGCGATGAAAAGGTCGCGGTAAACCAGCAATTATTGCGCCAGTTCGCTAAAGATCAGGGTGCTAAGCTGTTTGATGTGAATACCGGTATCGGTCAGCATATATTAATGGAAAGTGGAATGGTAAAACCCTGGGATGTCATTATCGGTACTGACAGTCATATGAACTTGCTGGGAGCAGTCGGTGCGGCTGGTTTTGGAATGGGAACAACCGATGTCGCCGGCGCTATGTACAAAGGATCATTGTGGTTTCGTGTTCCGGAGACTATCAAAATGGTATTGAATGGCACAATGCCGGCAGCAATCAGTTCAAAAGATATTATACTGCATATACTAAGTGTGGTCAGAACCGACGGTGCTTTACATAAAGCCATTGAATTTACCGGCGAAGCGGTTTTAAAAATGCCATTTCATGATCGGATAACTATCGCCAGTATGGTAACTGAGATGTCTGGTGAAATAGGCCTGCTTGAGCCAAACGATTCGGTCAAAGATTTTCTTGATAAGCATAAGGCTGGACCATTTGATACACTAACCGCAGATAACGATGGTATTTATGAAAGCATTATGGAGTTCGATATTAGCAAACTCGCACCTTTAATTTCATGCCCCCATAGTCCTGATAACGTTGAACGTGTAACCGATATGAAAGATGTCAAGGTCGATCAGGTTTTTATTGGATCATGCACGAACGGTCGTTATGAAGATCTGGCATCAGCTGCGGGCATACTCAAAGGCAAAAAGATCAGCAATACAGTCCGCATGATCATTGTCCCGGCAACAATGGAAGTAGCAATGCAGGCAAGTAATGCGGGTCTATTCGATATTTTCATGAACGCTGGAGTAGTCATTACGAATCCAGGATGTGCGTTATGCACAACCGGACATCCGGGCATACTTGCCCCCGGGGAGACAATGATCTCAACATCCAACCGGAATTTTCATGGTAAATTAGGTAAAGGTGCATCAGTGTATCTTGCATCACCGGCTACTGCCGCCGCATCCGCGATTACCGGTTATATTACCGATCCAAGGGAGGCTTAAAATGAAGATACGTGGACGGGGATGGTGCTTTGGCGATGATATTGATACGGATCAGATTTACCCGGGGAAATATCTTCCTTTGACCGATAAGACTGAAATGGCGAAGCATGCCATGGAAGGAGCCGAGGGAGGGATGGATTTTATAAAAGGAGTAAAACCGCATGCTGTGATCATCGCTGGCAAGAACTTCGGTTGTGGGTCATCGCGTGAACACGCAACCGTGGCGATAAAGGGTATCGGTATTGATATTGTTATTGCACGTTCTTTCGCGAGAATATTCAGGCGCAACGCGGTCAATACCGGTCTGGCGATCATTGAAATGGACGAACCCACGCGTATAAAGAACAACGATGATATCGAAGTCGACATTATAACCGGGAAGATAACGAATTACAGCCGGAATGAAGTATATAATGGACATCCGGTATCCCCGCTTGAAATGGATATTATGCAGGCCGGCGGTTTGCTTGAATATTTAAAAAAAATGTGCTAGTGAGATTATTATGAAACAACAACAGATCGTAAAATTATTTCCCGAGATAAAGCTTATTAAAAAAGCGGAATTACGTGATGGAGTCATTAAAGCATGGCTCAATGCTGTGGACAAGGGCGGTTGGCGCAGTATCAATGATCTGCCGTTTACATTATTGGTAGACACCGGTAAAACTCTTATTGAGCATACACGTATCGTCACCCGTATGGCCTATGCAATCGCAACCGAACGTAGTGATCTGAATATTGATATTGTTTTAGCTGGTGCCCTTGTTCATGATGTCGGAAAGTTGCTTGAATATACGAGAAAAGGGAAGCAAATCGTAAAAAGTGATTATGGAAAAATGGTTCGTCATCCGGTGTCAGGATACGGTATTTGCCTTGAGGTTGGGCTGCCGCTGCCGGTTGCGCATATTGTTGCGGCTCATTCAGTTGAAGGAGATAAAGTTAAGAGATCAAAGGAAGCAGTGGTCATTAACCACTGTGATTTTATTGATTTTGATATTGAAAAGAATAAAAAATAATAATTATGCGATTATATGAGTACGAAGCTAAAAAATTATTCAAACGTCATGGAGTATCAGTCCCGGATGGTGTTATCGTTGATAAAACAACGATCGATGAGCTTAATAAAGCAGTTTTCCCGGTGGTAGTAAAGGCGCAGGTGTTTCTCGGCGGTCGCGGCAAGGCCGGATTGGTAAGAACCGCAAATAACAAAGACGAAGCCATTGACCATATAAATAAGATTATCGGGATCAAGCATGGACCTTTTTTTGTTCAAAAAGTGCTCGTAGAAAGAAAAGTGAATATTAAAAAAGAGTATTATCTTGCTGCAACTATTGATCGATTAGAACATAAGCCGTTGATTATCGCCTGCCCGGAAGGCGGCGTCGATATTGAAGAGATAGCGAAAAAAAACAAGAAATCAATATTAAAATACTATTTTAACCCGGGGCATAAAATACACGAATTTACGGCGAGAAAAATTGCCGCGGATATTGGTATACATGGACAAGCAATGGATCAAGCCGCGAAAATGATACAACATGCATACAGAATTTTTATCGAGTTTGACTGCAAATTAGTTGAAATAAATCCGCTGGCGCTTACGGATAATGCTCAGCTGTTAGCAGTTGATGCCAAAATCGATATTGATGAGGATGCGATGTTTCGTAATCCCGAATTGAAAGAGATGGGCATTTTTGCACGTCACGAAATTGGCGAGCTAACCGAACGAGAAAAGAAAGCCAAAATCCTTGGCATTCCATATGTCGACCTGGAGGGTGGAGATATAGGAGTTTTCCCCGGTGGAGCGGGTTTCGGCATAGCGGCCATTGATCTTATACAACATTATAACGGGAAACCGGCAAATTTCATGGATTCAGGCGGCGCACCGACTCAGGAAAAGCTTCGAGCCATGCTCGGTCTATTAATTGATAATCCAGATGTTAAAGCGATCTTTGGAGCACGATTTGGCGGTATTTCCCGTTGTGATGACTGGGCTAAAGCAGTGGTGCAATATGTTATTGATAATGAACCACAAAAACCGATGATAATGCGAATGGCCGGTAATATGGAAGAAGAAGGAAGAAAGATATTTGAACAGGCGATCAAGGATTATCCCGAACTTTTTAAAGATATAAAGATTTACTCCGTAAATACCCCGATCGAGAAAGTAATTGAAGAGACGATAAGAATTGCACGGTCAATTCCAGATAAAAACACTCAGGGGGATTTATGAGTATTCTGGTCAATGAAAAAACCAAGACCATTGTTCAGGGTATTACCGGCAAGAATGCAGCTCTGCATACAAAATTCATGATCGAGTACGGTACCAGGATTGTTGCCGGTGTCACCCCGGGTAAAGGTGGAATGGAGATCGAAAAAGTTATGGTTTATGATACGGTCAAAGAATGTATGGATAAATATCCAGATATTGCCGCAACCAGTATCTGGGTACCGCCGAGATTCGCCTGTGATGCCATACTCGAGGCAGTTGATGCCGGGATCAAAACAATCGTGGTCATTACTGAACGAATTCCCATACATGACATGCTATATGCGCGGGCGTGGGCAAAGGAAAAGGGGATTACCGTTATCGGCGGCAATACACCCGGTGTTATTTCTCCGGGAAAAGCATTGATCGGAATGTTGCCGACCATAACCTTCAAACCGGGTCGCATCGGAACGGTCGCCCGCAGTGGTGCGGTAACCTATTATTTGGCTAATTCATTGAACCTTGCTGGCTTTGGAGAGTCGACCTCAGTGGGACTTGGGGGAGACCCTATTCTGGGCGCGAATTTTGAGGACATTTTGCGGGAATTTGAAAATGATCCGGATACGGATGCAGTGGTCATGGCCGGTGAGATCGGTGGTGTCTATGAAGAACTTGCAGCACCATATATCGGTAAAATGAAAAAACCGGTAATTGCTTATATTACCGGAAAAGCCGCTCCGCAAGGGAAAAGATTGGGGCATGCCGGCGCGATCGTTGAAGGTAATATGGGAACAGCCAAAAGCAAGATCGAAGCGCTCAGGGCGAATGGTGCAATCATTGCGGAGACCTTTAGTGAGATACCGGAACTTGTACGGAAAGCGCTTACTGGGAACTAGGAACTAAGAACTAAGAACTATGAAGACGCTACACACTAATCGCTACCCGCTAATCGGCGAAGGAAATAAAGAATCAATAACGACAAACGTAGCCGATCCGGGTTTCATAGCCATAACCTTGACCAAATCGGTAATTAGAATTTAGATATTGTTCGGAATTTGATTTTTGGTTTTTGGAGTTTACTTAAGGAGTGTTTATGTGGAAAACAAGTATCACTAAGATCGAACCAGATCATATTGTAACCCGGGGTTATCGTCAAGAGGATTTGATCGGCAATGTGAATTTTAGTGCAGTATTTTTTCTTTTGATTACCGGTAAGTTACCCAGCGAAGTAGAATCAAAAATGACCGATGCATTGATAACTGCTTCGATCGACCATGGTATAACGCCGCCTTCAACCCATGCATCAAGAGTTGTAGCTTCAGCCGGTGTTCCATTATCAACCGCAGTCGCAGCTGGTATCCTGGCGGTCGGCGACATACATGGTGGAGCAATAGAGGAATCGGCGCATATCCTTCAGGACGCAGTGAAGCAAATGCATGAACAGAACCGTTCGATTGAAGATACTGCCCAGGATCTGTACAAACAGATGAAATCAGCCGGTAAACGCATGCCGGGACTGGGTCATCGTATTCACAAGAACGACCCCCGGACAACGCGGCTTTTTAAGCTGGCCGGCGAATTAAACATTACTTCAGA
>Ga0154645_1161_pt5 | contig 10233 bp, 10 predicted proteins | sample Rifle2008BG13ft_FD_116074 | JGI IMG/M metagenome (GOLD analysis project Ga0154645, IMG submission 116074) | candidate division WOR-3 bacterium RBG_13_43_14
GTAAAAAAAGTGCATCTATTGGACAAATTTGCGCCAGTCTTTTAAAACAGAAAGAATGATGCATGATTCTTCATACACGTAATTACGTAATCAGTAATTATGTAATTAACAGATCGATTCTGGATCCTTGATAATAAGAATATAAAGTGCTTCGCACTGGAAATACGCCACTTCGTGGCTGGAATAAATGCCTATGGCATGGAATACATGCGACTCCGTCGCTGGAATTTCTTTTCGCGCTACGCGTTACGCGATACGCGCTACGGTTCTTTTTGGTCTACGGTCTACTGTTTTTTGCTATTGACAATGAGCTCAGCGGGGTTAATATTATTATGTGATGGAGGACAATACTTGGGTTTTTCCAGGAGAACAACCGGAATTGTTATGAGATACCGCAAAATATCCGGTATTGCCTGCATGCTTGCCTGGCTTGCAGGATCAGTGATAATAACAATACCCAATTGGTCATTTCTCAATGCTCAGGACTCTAAGAAGGAATCCATTATTGAAGCGGAAAGCTTGTCAATACAAAAATATGTGCCGCCGGATACAGCACCGGCGGCAGCAAATGAGCCAAAAAACAATGGGAGTGGTGCGGGGATCAAATCTGAGAATGATTTGCGTAACGACAGTATCCCAATGCTCGCTAATCCGGATTCACTACTTTCTAAAGAAGAGTTACGGAAAAAGAGATTTATCGGTACGGGTAGGGATATCGGTATCGCGTTCGCAACCTTGGTCGGATGGCTTGCGTTTATGTGGTTGGCCGCCAATCAACGCGAATGATCTCGAATACTTCATTATAAAACAGATGTTCATTTTCACCGTTTTTTTTATCGTTGTTGCAATTGCTTTGCAGGCCATATCGGTCGCCGGTGTTGAAAAAACAGTCGGCAAATTGAAGGGTATGATCCGTGATGAGAACGATCTGCAATATGTGAAGAGAACTATCAATATGAATATGCAATTAGCGATTTTGTATATTGCTTTAAGTTTTCTCTATATAGTTGCTCTGGTGATAGCGATCGTGAACGGCGCATCGCTTGGTTCAGCGGCAATTAATCTGCTGGTATTCGGTATTATCACCTGGCCGGTAGGTATTATCGGCAGGAGCTATGAAAAAAAGATCAAACAATTGAAGATCGAAAACAATAACGCAAAAATCGCAGCACGTTTTCTTGATTATCTTACCCAATGGCTTGAGCCGCGCTGGCAGATCTCGGACCGCGATATTATTTAAACTATGAAGAGAAAGCGCATGTATATGCTATTCGGTTTATTTTTAATCCTGTTCGCAATGATCTTTTCGAGTTGTGACGGCGGCTGACCCTATGCCGGCACAAAGGATTTGTGCGAGCATAAAACAGTTGAATCGAGCAGCTAAATAATCTCAGCACCATTGTCGATCATAGAAATTCATTATTGACACTCATAACGTTTTTATTATAATTATCCATGCAGATAAATTTAATATTCATTATTTTGATCCAGCAAATCATTATTACTTCTCCCAATCGGCATTTTTCCGCCGAGATCGAATACCATCCTGGTACTGAACTGATTACCAGATCACTTACTCTGAAACATGATCAAACGGTATGCTTCGTCAAAGAGTCACCCCATGGCGCCACTTTTTTTATAGATGATCTAGGAAGTATTTTCGGGATCGGCACCGACGCTTTGTATTTCTATGATCAACAGGGCAATGAAACCTTGATTCAAACATTAAATGCCCCCAATGGATTCATGTTTGTACCGGATTACTCCCTTTTTTTTGCATCAGATCTCGATGGATTACGTGCCTATAATCATGACGGGTCTTTAAAATACACTTTCCCGGCCTGCCGTTTATTCACAAGCACTGATATGGCAGATATCGTTGCTACGGTAACCGCTGAATCGCTATGCGTTTATAATCAAGGTAACAGAATCTATTCGGCATTTCTCTCGAATCCTTATGTTTGGTCGATTGAAGTGAATGAGGATAAAAGCGTGATCCGATTACAGTTGCCAACGGCAGTTGAGGAACATGAATATATAATACAGGCAGGTGGGAAATGATAATATTGCTCATACTCGTTTATGGATGGCCGCTTGCGCCTCAGGATTCGACCCAACCGTTGGGTAATAATTATGCGGAATATCAATATTATGGCGGCAGTCCTTATTTGCATTTGGGCATCGACGTCATGGGCATTACGGTCGGGAAGCCGGTATACGCAGTTCAGTCCGGGATCGTAAAGGCCTGGCTGACGACGCAGGCCGAGTGGCATTGGCGCATCGCCACCGCTGATTACAATACATCAGACTCATGCGAAGGATGGTTATACGCACATATCGATGCTGACCGATATCATAAGAATGTCGGACAAACCGTGACCGAGGGAGAACTGATCGGTTATCTGGTCGAATGGCCGGTAGTCGGTTTTGACCATTGTCACTTCTCCCGGATCAAAGATGCCGGTTCAGTGTGGTCTAACCCGGATTGGGCTTTTGTCAAAAACCCGCTGGTCATAATTGCTCCGTACAATGATACGGTCGCTCCGGTTTTTCAAAATGCTTACGGGTCTAATCTATTCGCCCTGTGCAATAATAATACGAGTCAGTATCAACCGCCGTCCAGCGTCACCGGCAGTATTGATATCATCGCCCGGATCTATGATCGTACCGGATATCCGTTGGCGGATACAGTGTGGGAGCGAATGATACCATACAAGATCGAATATGAGATACATGGGCCTCAGAACAAACCGCTGGAATTATCTTTCATTTTTCACGGGCGATTTTTAACAACAAGTAATGTCGGAGTTATATACAAAGACGATGGTGTATGTAATACCCAGGGTGATTATGAGAACCGCGATTATTATTTCATTGTCACCAATACTGACGGCGATAGCTTGCTTGAATCGAGCGATGCCAATTATTCATGGGTGACAACTGGTTATCCTGACGGCAATTACTGGATCATTGTTACGGCCTATGATGCGGCCGGTAATTCCGGCAAGGACAGCATGATGGTAACGATCGACAATATCGGCATTGTTGAATCCTTCGAAGAAATGGCCGATAATATGCTCATGGTTATTCCGAACCCCAATCACGGGGAGTTCCGGATCAACCGTAGTGATGCGATTCTGGTCAACTCCTGCGGTCAGGTCATCGCTCAGGGGAGAACAACGTTTACCGGGTTAAAACCAGGTGTGTATTTCTTGATCTCAAAACATAACGATCAAACTATCCGTCAGAAGATCATTGTTGTCGATTGATCAGGCATTTTTTATCTTTTTATCGACAAATACTTTTTTGTTAAGCACACCAAAATCATCAAAACATATTTTCAAGCTAAGGACCATTGTCAAAACCACAGTGAGCGCAGTTGATGTGAATATCGCGATCATTATTGCGATCTGATATTTTATTGCGAGCATCGGCGATACGCCGCCGAGTATTTGACCGGTCATCATGCCGGGTAGAAAAACAATGCCCATCGTTGCCATGGTTGCAAGCGTCGGTTGAAAAGCAGCGACCAGGCTGTTGCGGAAATAGGGGAGCAGGGCTTCAAATTGGCTGGCACCTGCTGCCAACTGGTATAGATAGCGATTTTCATTTCGTTTTAAACTTCGGTAGAAATTATCGAGTCCTATTATATCACTGCGCAGCGAATTACCTAATAACATGCCGCCGATCACGATCAGATAGCGGGCGTCAAGGATATCTTTAATATCAATCAGCAGCCAATTAAAAAACAAAACGATCGAGATCGTACTGATCGCGAGGGCGAGAAAAGCGGTGGTAATGAATTTACTGACCTTTACTGTAGTTTTTGATACGACATTATGAGCCGCGACCGCGATCATGATCAATAGCCATAGGGTATTCAGCCAGGCGTAGTTATACTGAAAAAGGTATTTCAAAAAGATACCGATCAGTATTAACTGCATGCCCATACGTAACACCGCATTGATCATTGTGCGGATCAAACCAAGCTTGAAAATAATACTGATCAGAATTGGTACAATTAACATCAACGAGCCGAGGATCAATGCGATATTTGAGATATCAGGTGTTTGCATCGTTTACCCCGAGATCGATTACTTTGATATTTGTATGGTCAAGCCACAGAGGGTCGTGTCCGACCGTAAGAACAGTCGCCTGGCAATTAATAAAATATTCAATGACTTTCTTCTTAATCGCAATATCCATGAAGGCAGTTGGTTCATCCAAGAGAAAAACAGGCCGGTTAATCAGTAGGGCGATGATCAGGATGATGCGTTGTTTTTCACCTCCGGAAAGTTCGGCATAATCTTTATCCAAAATCCCGGGTTTGAGCCGTAAAAAATCGAGTCGCTCAATTATATCCTGTTTCGTGATTTGAGTATCCGAATTGATACGGTAATTCAATACCGTCTGGATCAGGGCGTGTACATTACCATCACCAATATCAAGGTCCTGGCTGACATAGGCAATTTGATGCCTAAACGGCCAGATATTTTTTTTGGATATTGGTTGATTGTTAAAGAGTATTGATCCCCGGTCAACCTTTTGGAACCCAAGTAACGCTTTTAATATTGTTGTTTTACCGACACCGGACAGCCCATACAGCAGGATCTTTTCACCGGGCAATACATTGAAATTGAGATCTTTGAATAGTGGGACACCGTTGAAATCGATCCGGACATTTGCGAAACGAATGAGAGCAGGCATATTTAGATCCTATTATAATGCGATAAATGAATAAGTCAAATAAAATTAATTATTGACATATATTATTAGATAAATAAAATTAAGCAAGCGTTTCCGTAATATGGTGCTTTGGATCTTTGTATCTGAAGCATGGCTTGAAAGGAGGCTATGTGTCAATCTACGGAAAAGTGAAATGGTTCGATGGCAAAAAGGGCTTCGGTTTCATTGAGAAAGAAGACGGGTCTGGTGACGTGTTCGTTCATTACGCTGATATTGCTGGCGAAGGTTATCGGACTCTTCGTGAAGGCGATAGAGTTAAGTTTGAGATAAGCCAATCTCCAAAAGGTGAGAAAGCCATGCAAGTCGAACGTGCCGAATAGATATTACAAAGCAAAAAGCCCCCTTTTCGGGGGCTTTTTTTTGTTAGAATATTATTTATGGCAGGACGATCATCGTGACGTTCGCCGTAAATGTCTCGCCAGCTGCAACACTGAACGGACTCAAGGTTGGCGTCGGCCATTGGGTAGTGCCGTAAACACCGAATAGATCGTCGGTATTCCAGGTGCCGCTGTTGTCAACGTCTTTCCAGGCATCAAGGTAATAGGTGCCCGGAGTGACCGTTGTGATCGAAAAAGTGGCGCTGCTGCCACTGCCGCTGGCAGCGATATATTTCAGTACCCGGTCATTTGCCCAGTCATCATAGCTTGAATAGATCGCGACCCGGGTATTATTAAGATCGCCGCTAACCCCGGCCTGCAGAGCAATTGTTCCTGATACTGTGCCGGTGGTCGGTGGTGGTTCGGGTTCGTCTCCGCCACATGAAACCATAAGCACTGCAAACAACAGAACACATATGAGCAGCCATGCTTTTTTCATAAAGCCTCCTTAAAGCTTTTTGTTGGATGCGATAATTGAACCTCATTTCTATATAATCAATAAAACGCATCCCTGTTTATTGTGAAGTCTATATATAATTTTATCGGTGTCAAGCATCATTTGTTAAAGGTCCAGATGGTTTTACCGGTCATTGAAATGTATTTCCATTGGCCCTGATCCTTTATTTTTATCAATCCTTGCCTATTATCCTCGACCCAGTCGAATTGCGGTTTGATTATAATAATGCCTTTATTGTCAATAAATCCCCATTTGCTTCCTATTTTAATGCGGGCAAAGCCGCCATGAAAATCGCCGCATTCATCAAATTGAGGTTTGATGATTATCATACCTTTTTTATTTATATATCCCCAAGTATTGTTATTCAAAAATCGGGCAAGGCCGCTGTGAAAATTGCCAACCGCAGTGAATTGAGGTTTGACAGCAATTCCCCCATTTTTGTCTATGAAACCGAAAAAATCATCGATTTCTACTGCTGCCAGACCTTCAGAAAAATCGGCGGCTGTCTCATATTGCGGTTCAATGACGACTTGTCCGGCACTATCAATGTAACCGTATTTACCGCGGGGAAAATCGATTTCATCAACATTGAAGAAGATGTAAGTAGATTCTTCTTCATCATAATATGATTCTATTTCATTCTCAATATAGAAAGTTGAATCAAGTACTTCGCCTACCCAGATCAACGCCCGCTCATTGCTGAAGGTGCCGCAATAAAAGAATTGAGGTTGAATAATGATTTTGCCGTTTAGATCAATAAAACCGCATTTTCCTTTTACATATATTGCCGCCAAACCTTCAGAATAATCCAAGGCATGTTTATGCTGGGGCCTTACAATTATTTTACCGTTTTGGTCAATGAACCCGATCTGGCCGCCGGTCCATCCGGTTTTGCCTGGGTTGCCGTCCCTCCAAACCCGAGCTCTTCCTTCGTGAAATGACATGCAATAATCAAATTGCGGTTCAATACAAAATTCACCTGAGGAGTTAATAAAGCCCCATTGATTATCAATTTTTACTGCAGCCAACCCTTCATTGAACGGTGCGGCTTGCTGGAATTTCAATTCGATTTTAATATTCCCTTTTTGATCAATATAGCCCCAAAGGCCGTTTTTCTCGACCGGAAACAGAATCGATCCAGATTGCGCATATAAGATTGCTATATAAAGCATAACGAGAAACAGCCGCCAAGCTTTCATTTTTCCCATAAAATATAATATCATATAATTTTAAACAGTCAATATATAATGTATAATGTACTCTCTCGCTCCTTGACAAGATAATGATAAATACTTATAATTTACAATAAGTGTACTAATTCTATATAGTATTACTATGCTGTTTTTTTTGGGATTTAAGGGAACGATGTTAATGAAAGAAATGGAGGTAACATGATTCGTGCATTTTTGGGATTATTGATAGCATTGCCGCTATTCGGCGCTGATTATTTGGCGCAGATTCATGGTATTAAGCCGATTGATTGCCAGATTATACAGCAGGTCGATGAAAATTATATTATTCTGGTCGAAAAAAGCGAAGTGCTCAGGCTTGGAGAGCAGTATGCGTCTTTCAGGATTCTTGACGAGAACCCGGATAATAAACTCTATTTATTAGTATTCAATGATGGTTATGATAATTCACAGTTGAATAAACACGGCATTATCCTTGAACAATATGATGATTGCGTTCTATTCCAGACCAGTGAAGATCAAATCCGGGCGCTCAATAATTACAAACTGGAACTGAGCCGGGTATGGCTGCAGCCGATCGCATATCAGCCTGATTTTGGTGAGCTCCCGCAGTTGACCGATTTTAGGATCGATACCCTGATCGAGGAAATGGTGAATCTGGTATCAGAGGACAGCATTCTGGCGTCAGTATTGCGTATGCAGCATATGTATACACGTTACACAACAACAGATTCGAACGAATATGTCGCCGCACCCTGGATACGTGATAGGCTGATCGCGTACGGTTGTGATTCTGTTTATCTGGGCTATTTTTCCGGAACTTATGGACCGAACATCATCGGTATCAAAAAGGGTTTGGTATATCCTCAGCTGAGCAAGTACTGTGTGATCGGCGGTCACATGGATGATGTGCCATCCAGCGGTTATGCCCCGGGTGCTGATGATAATGCTTCCGGAACAACTGCCATGCTCGAGGCAGCCCGGGTTCTCCGGGATTATGATTTTGAATACACAATTAAATTCATTGGTTTTAATGCTGAGGAGCTGGGTCTATATGGGAGTCATGCCACAGCGGATACTGCCTACGCGCATGGTGACACGATTCTTGGAGTTTTCAACTATGATATGATCGGATACGTACAATCGGTTAACCGTGATACAATGAATGCTCATTATACTGTTGCCGTGCCGGGCTGCAGTCTATTTGTCTGCCAGTTTTATCAGGCTGTTGCTGATACTTATACTCAGTTGAAAATACGGAGAGTACGTTCAACCGGTACCAGTGGTTCTTCGGATCATGCCAGCTACTGGCAGCGTGGATACAAAGCGATGCTCGGGATCGAGAGGATATTATGTCCTGGATATCATACGATCGGCGACACAGTCGGCCCATCGGGTTTTAATAATCTACCGTTCGCGACAAAGGTAATAAAGACGGCAGTAGCCACACTAGCCAAACTGGCGGTTCCGATACATGGCAATCCCGGGGTGCATGAATCTCCCTTCTTCAGCAAGGGATTGGGTTTCGAGATTTCACCATCGGTCGGTCAAGAATTCGCGATTGCTTTTCACGTGCTAAGATCCGGAAATATCGATATCAGTGTATTCAGTTCATTGGGACAGCGAATTGTCGATCTTGCCAATGGTTTTTATGAATCGGGGATTTATCAACGAACCTGGGTAGTGGAACGATCGATCCCGGCCGGCGTGTATTTTATTCGCTGTCAGCAAGATGATGAACAGGTCAGCAGGAAAGTAATAATCAGTTATTAATACAGATGTTGCTATGATAAGTATTGATTGGACGAATTGTCCTATCCGGAATGTTCTTCTTCGGTCCCTGCAGAATCTTCCTCGAATTCAACTATCATTCCAATTCCGTTGCTGAGTCGGAATACTTTTAATAAGAGCCGATACAGTCCCAGATGATCGGGCGTGATTACTTCAACCGTATATGGCTTACCGCTGTCGATCACGCGCTGATACATTTGCAGACGCCCGGTCTCCATCGCTCCCAGCGAATAGTCAAGCATATTTTTACCGATGACATCTTCTTTCCTTAATCTGAATTTATCGATGATAAATTGGTTGACTTCGGTGACATTGAATTCACGGTCAAACATCACAAAACCGATATTTGCTGATTCCATAAAATCGCGCAAAAGTTCTTCACTGGTGCGCAGGGCGTTTTCCATGGTTTTTTGTTCGGTCATGTCGCGGATAATACTGAGATAGCCGATTATTTTATCGGCTTCTTTCACTGCACTGGTCCGGGCTTCTATGTGAACTTCTTGTCCGTTCCGCTTTTTCAAAACCATATGAGAGATGTTGATATTTGCGTCTTTACATATTTTCATTTTGCCGCTGGCGGTTACTTCTCTGAATTCTTTAAATAATATTCCTATATCCTGTTCAAAGATGTCAGTTAATGCGGAAAGATTCTTGCCTATGAATTCTTCTGGTCGGTAGCCCAGAATATCCTTGACCCGATCATTAATCCGTTCGATAATACCGGCAGCATTGATCCAGACAATAATATCGCACGCGCAGTCAAAACACATTTGAAGTTCTTGTTGGCTTTGTTTTAGTCTCTGGTTAATTATTGCATACTTCAAGATTGAGTTAACCACGGCGGCAATAGATTCAATGCGGTTTCTGATATTCGACGAGACATTTTCATATAAAGATAAGTCCATTAATCCAATGGTCTTGCCTTCAACCTGCAAAGGGACCCAAACGACCGCTTTTATCTTTAGAAATTCAACGAGACTTCGAATTCTTTTAATTATTGATTTGCTTTTGAGAAAACCGGCAATGATCTGTGTGATCTGTCCGGGATCGCGGATTATCCGAGGTTTTTTGGCCCTCAGTATTCTCTTATGAATACTGCTCTTATTTACATCGATCTCGATTGTATCCGGTATCTTAATACGAAAACCACTGGCAATCTGTTTGATTCTTCTGTTTATTTCCTTGTTTCTTTGGAGAACAAGGCGTTTACCATCCCGGTTGAGTAAATATATGTTAACTCCGTATCCTTTGAAGAGTTTTTCCGTTCCCAGAGCCAGCTGGCTCAATATTTGCGGGAGCGAAGCTCCCTGATTCACTAATGCGTTCAAACGGTTAACAAGCTCATAATCTTCGCTCTTTGTCCTGATCTCATGGGTAATTGATTCTTGTGCAGCCAATAAACGCTCAAATTTAACGATTTTTCTGTAAAATAACTGGATAGATTGTGTTTTATTTGTTGCTTGTCCCTTTCCCATGATTACTAAATTATACGTTCAATATAAATATTGTCAATAATCTTATTGTGAAGTGTCTCAAGGCTCTTGACATAAAAAAAATTGTTACTATAATATAGAGTAACAGGGAATAGTAAGTTTTTCCTAAATTGTAGCGGTCGGATTTATCCGACATAATAAAAATATCCGAAAATTTGTGCGATGAATCGCACCGCTAC
>Ga0154645_1015_pt8 | contig 10175 bp, 9 predicted proteins | sample Rifle2008BG13ft_FD_116074 | JGI IMG/M metagenome (GOLD analysis project Ga0154645, IMG submission 116074) | candidate division WOR-3 bacterium RBG_13_43_14
ACACCATCCCTGGTCTGTAAATAGATTTTCGCAAAATAAGTTTCGTCTTTCAAATCAACGACCGTAATCTTGGTAACCTGCGTCTGCATTGAATCGATCATGATTTTAAGTAGATCATGGGTCATCGGTCTTCCTGGCTTAACACCTTCAAGAGCAAAAGCAATCGCCATCGCTTCCGACTCGCCAATCACAATAGGTAGGGTGCGTTCACCAAATTTCTCTTTCAGGAGAACTACAAAATTATGATGTTGATAATCTTCCACAACACCATTCACAAAAACTTCAATAATTTATTCGGTCTCCTCGATCACAACTAGCTTGAAGATCGCATCGATCTTCTCAGCTAGATGTACTTTTATGTCGTACACTCCAGGATGTTTGATCGGGTCATCCAGGATGATACTTTTTTTGTCGATATCGATCCCTTCGTTTTGCAAAAGGTCCGCCAGATCATGGGTTGTTATGCTGCCAAAGGACTTTCCATCCATGGCCGTCTTAATATGGGTCTTTATCGTCGTATTATTCAACTTATCTGCAAGTTCGACACCGATCTTTTTCATCCGGCTCATCGTTTTCGAAAACCTTTGTTTATTGCTCTCAATACCCCGCATATTAGCAGTGGTTGCAATAACCGCTAAATTACGAGGTAATAGATAATTGCGAGCATAACCATCCTTGACGTCCACGACACTGAAAGGAACACCCAATCCTTCTACGTGCTTCAGTAGTATTATCTTCATTTTATCGCGTAAGGTAAAAGAGCAATTTCACGACCTCGTTTTATTGCCTGAGCTAAACGCCGCTGGTGGAACGAACACAACCTGGTGATCCGGGCGCTTAATATCTTTCCGCGTTCGTTCATAAAACCCTTCAATAATGACGTATCTTTATAATCGATTATATCCTGCTGGCTCTTACAGAATCGACATCTCTTTCCTTTCTGTGGCATATTATTCCTTTCAAAAAATTAATTTTAGAACGGGGTATCGATTTCATCATCAGTTTTTGTATCAACATCGCTCTCACTGCTTGATTCAATCGGTATCTCACTACTTCCCGTTCCTGAATCACGACTGGGCATATCAAGGAATTGGATGCGGCGTGCAACAACCTCGATTGTCGTACGCTTTTCCCCCTGATTTGTTTCCCATTGACGGGACCGAAGTTGGCCTTCAATGAGTACCGCACTGCCCTTCTTTAGAAAATCATTAGCGATCTCAGCCTGCCTTCGCCAAGCGACGATATTAATGAAAAGCGTTTCTTCTTGCTGTTCACCGGTCTCCCGATTCTTGTAGCGCCTTGAAGATGCGATCCTGAAATCGCAGACTGGAGCTCCTTTTTGAGTATAGCGCAGTTCCGGATCGGCAACCAGACGGCCAATAAGCATCACTGAATTTAAATAGCCTAACCTTAATTGATTCATTTTTTACCTACCCTGATCAGTATCATAAAACGGAGTATATCTTCTTTATGTTTTAAATAATCTTTTATCTTGGTTATCGATCCGGGTTCAGCGGTGAAATTATAATTAACATAAGTCCCTTCATTTTTCTTTTTTACCGGATAAGCAAGGGTCTTTTTCCCTAAGTTCTCGTGCTGAATCGAACCTTTTCCTCTAGTCTTGATCGCCCGCTCGACTGATCTTATCTCTTTTTCTAGTATTTCGTCGGTAAGATCTGCACTAAAAATGAACATCGCTTCGTAATCTCTCATTTCCCATTACCCCCCAGCGGACCGAGATCCCGGATATCTTTAGTGAACTCAGTAATAACCCGAGTGAACTTGTCACCTTCAGCCGCCGAGATCCATTCCAGCCTCAGTCTCCGTTTATCTATCCCTAATTTACTCAAAAGATCATGTAAAAATGCAATACGACGGGCGGTCTTGTAATTGCCGGTTTGATAATGACAATCGCCAAAATGACAACCGCCGATCATAACTCCATCCGCGCCATTTTCAAAGGCATGAAGGATCTGCTGGGGATCTAATCGTGACGAACAGAAAAACCTTATTGGAACAAGATTTGGCGGATACTGTTTTCTTGATGTTCCAGCAAGATCAGCCGCCGCTGACGTACACCACTTACAGAAAAAACCAATTATTTTTGGCTCATATTTGTTGTCAGGCATTTTTCCTCCGGCCTAATTCTAATATTTCTTCAAATAATGAAAAAGACTTATCGATCATAAACTTACAATAAACCATATTTTTTAAGTACTATCTCGGGTGAAACCCTATTCTGACCTAGTTGCAAACCATTTTCATCTACACCTAATGCCAGGGCAAGCAGTTGTGAGAAATAGAAGATCGGCATATCCTTAAAATCCGGATACTGCTGTCTTATCTTTGTTTGCAAGGCATCAAGATTATAAAAGCATAAAGGGCAAGTAGTCACCAGCGCATCAGCGCCGTTTTCTCGGGCATTTTTTATCACCTTGTATGATGCATTGACCGCGGCATCCGGTGTATTGACCACCAGATAAGAACCGCAACATTCAACTTTGAGCGCGAATTCCACCGGCTCGCCGCCGAGTAATCTTACAAAGTCTTCAAAGATAGAAGGCGACTCAGGATCATCGAATTTCATTTCCTCGGCTGGACGCAGCAATAAACACCCGTAATAGCATCCGACCTTCAGCCCGCTTAAGGGTTTTTTAAGCTTGTTCCGTATCATATCCTGATTATCCCTGATGAATTCAAGCGGATGAATGACCTCTTCTTTACCGTCATACTTTTCCTCGAGATGTTCATTGATAATATCGAGCGCTTCGCGGTCCTCTGAAAAAATGAAATTAGCACGCTTAAGGGTATTATAGCAGATCGAGCATGGTACTAAAACCTGTTTGCCCTCTTGCTGGGCTTTGGTTAATATGCGTAAAGGAGCGATCAAAGACATGCGATTATCACGAGCTAAAGTGAAAGTAGTACCGCAACAGTACCAATGAGGCAATTCATCCAATTCCACACCCACTATATTAAAACAGGAGCGAATTGTTTCATTTAACGGCTTTGCTTTGGTGTATAAAGTACAACCTGGATAATATGGTAGTCTCATGGCCGATAACGTTAAAAAGAAAACTTGCTGAAAGCACTCATTAAGGCTAATGGTGGCAGATCCAGCATGTATTCATAATCGATTTGAGGTATATCCAGTATGCACTCCTTTGCTCGAAGATGAATTACTCTAACCGCCTCCATAACTCTCGGAATATCGACACCCTTTGGACATCGCGTCTGACAAACAAGGCAAGCCGCACAAAACCATGGTCCTTGTGCTTTCAATACTTCTTCCCGCATTCCAAGCTGTATCAAACGGATCACCTGATTGGGGGGGGAATCCATGAACATGGCGAACGGGCAACCAGCCGTGCATCGGCCGCACTGATAACAATCAGAGATTCTCTGATTACTGATCTCGGCGATCTTTCGCTTAAATTCCTTATCAATATTAAGTTTGGTTATCATAGCAAAAATTATATTCAATAATGTCGACAAGTCAAGAGAATAGGTGCAGATAACAGATGATGGATAAATAACAACAAATATAAAAACCCCCTCGCCCTAACCCCCGTATCAAGTACGGGGCAGGCTCTCTCCCCCTTCCGCCGAAGGCGGACCGGTAAAGGGGGAGAGGAAAAAGGAGAGGGGGAATTATCTTACAGCGAAACTTTCATTTCAAAAGGTTCTTCAATTCCCTCATCGTCGGTATTATAATATTCATAAACACGCGATGAACGAACCTGTGCCTTGATCGGGTATTTTGCCTTCAGGCTATAACTCAATTCTACTGGCTTTTGCGATGATACCTCATCGAGATAAATGATCAACTGGCGCGTTGTCATCGAATACTTTTGTATCTTCTTACCGACATATTCGTCAAGCGTGGGAGTCTGCACTTCAAAACCGGGCGGTATGCCGAGATCGATCATTACCATCTGAGCAGTACCAGCACGGTTAAGCCGTATTGAAACATCAACATTGACGATATCATTCACAACCAATTGTTTGCGATCGTAATTGACATCGATGGTAAACGGTGGTTTCTCGGGCCTTGGCAGATCCTTCCAAGGGATATAGTAGGATCGGGTCAACTCATACAGAAAATTACCTTCACCTTTAAGCGTAATCTCTACGACATTATCTTTGCCGAGATACGGAGTAAGATCGATCTGATGCATAAGATCCGCATTGCTTTTGTCGATCTTGATATCTTCAACGGTCTTGCCGTTGAAAATCACAATTACCTGCCCTTCAACATCTTCAACCGTTCCACCGAGGGCGGCGACCATAGAACGCAGGGCAATCACTGTGCCTTGAGTAGTATACCATAACCCGCTCGGGTCTTTGGATTGGATAAGATAGGTAAGTACTTTACTCACGACATCCGGGTACTTACCCGCTTTGATCAAAGCATAAACTGCCAGCCCAGTAGCCTCGATATCCGCACCCTTACCTCGCGAGAAAGTTATTGATGGAATATCCGACTCCCAGTACATAACATCTTTATCGATTTTGGCCATATCAACGAGCTTTTTGAGAACTTCCATAGTCTGGGCGCCTTTTGGTTCAACCGCAACAAAGGCATTGGCAACCAAAGCCAGAATATATGGATCGTTCGCCGCCTTCAGATTCTTGAATAAATAATCGATTCCCTTTGTGACCGCTTGGCTCCGATCACCGGTTTCACCCAGTGCCCAGCAAATATAAGCAGTTGGCATTAGCTGATTATTCTGGATGCGACCCCATGATTCCTGATGCAGGTATTGCTTATCCGGCGACCATGAACCATCTTTCTCCTGTTGATTCTTCAACCACTGAGCAGTGCGTTCGATAACCCGCTCGTCGATCTCATATACCTTGGACATATCATTGAATTCCATCAAGCCATAGGCAGTAAGGATCTTGTTCGCTGGAGCATCACCGAACCATGAAAAACCTCCGCCAGTAACTTCAAAGCTCAGTAACCTTTGATAGCCCAGGCTGATATATTGTTCTGCACTCATTTCGGTTTCTGGTTTGATCTGTTCGCTCTGACGGAGATAATTGAGCAGCAATATATTCGGATAGGTAACCGATGAAGTCTGTTCAAAACAGCCAAAAGGCATCTGAAATAATTTGTCAAGACCATCAACAACCTGTGAATATATTCCCGGGTAAAGTTTAAACATTAATTGATTGCCATCCGGGATCGCATTGGCTGGGAAATTTATTTTGTGTGAGACCCGGTCTTTCAACCGGTCGGAAACGATATCATCAAAACGCTTACCATTAGGCAAAACTGCGATCGACCGCTTTATCGCATCCGACTTGGCTTCACCATATGCTTTAACCAGTATTTGATGGTATCCGATCTTGTCCACCATGATCGGGAAATAAACAACCGAGACTTCATCCTTTTTTAGATTCCTGGTTATTTCCTGATTCCCTTTGATCTCGAACCAATCTTCGCTCTGCAATTCGATCCTCACTTTTTGATCACGCGGGAGATAATTATAGATAGCGATCGGTATCGAGATCTCATCACCCTCGGTAAGGGCGACCGGAAGATCAATGTCAACAAAAAACTCTTGAAAGACCAGTATCGAAGAAAGGTTGGATCCGAGTTCACCATGAGCCGATGAAGCAAAAGAGGTAACCCGCCAGGTAGTGATCGCATCGGGCATGGTTACGGCCAGTCTTGCTACACCACTCGCATCGGTTATCAAAGCCGGTTCAAAAACAAAAGTCTCGGGAAAGAATTCCCGCACCCTCGGCTCATCAGGACCACCATCAGCTTTTTTGTCGCGCGGCGGCGGTGCCGCGGATTTTGCGGCTATCATCGGTCTTTCAGCGGTTGCGCCGGCAACGGCTCGGGGAGCCATGATTCCATCAGCCTCGAACATCACTTCTTGATCCCATCTTCCTCCCCATCCCCATTCGGTAATATCATCTTCATTATCAAAAATTCCATCCGGTCCGGCCGAAGCAATATTGAACCAGGATAGTTCATTTTCACTGGTCGTAATCCGGTATTGGCGCGACCAGGGATCCATAATCTCGGAGAACCTTAAAAATCCCTCATCAATAAGGGTTTCAAGACCGCCGGCTGCTTTTGGATATTTATTGTGGACAGCATAATACTTATTGATCGCCGCATAGATATTATCCCTGGTTTCAGTCAAACGCGAAGAAAATGCCTGTATGATCTTGGAATCGACATCCTGTGGGGTAGTATAATTTACTGCAAATGGTTCTTTTGGGACTAAGGTCGAGAACATGATATTTTCCGCGCGGGCTTGAATACCTTTCTTCAACACGATCGCCTCCGGTTCAAAACCATGTATCTCATAGCGGGGTTCCAGTAATTCCTTTTCCAGGGTGAAATACACTTTTTCCAATCCAGGCTGCAACTCTGACACGGCGAATACCGCTTCATCAACGATCGCCACACATAAAGCAGCAACGCGTGGCTTACCGTCATTCCCTTTCACCGTGAATACTACATTGGCATCACCACCGGGTAAATACTCATCCTTATCCCCTTTGACATTTATGACCAGATCATCAGCTGAATGAATATAACAGAAACGGGTGTCGCGCACAATATCGCTTCCCGGCGTTACAATATATGCGTGTATCCATATTGAGCCATCCAGATCTGGGGTCAGATTCAAGCGATAATTACCGAGCCCTTTCGAGATCTCGACTGAACGGATGAGCATTGTTTGATTATCCTTGACAATATCAATATAGACGCGTCCGGTTTGACGCGTAGTCAGGAAACCGATATCGACCGATTCCCCAACCTTATATATACCCCTTGGCATACGCATTATTATTTGATCACGATCGACATCAAGAGAAAAGGATTTTTCCAAACTTGAGCTCTCTCCCTTATCATCCTTGGCTTTAATGCTCAAAGTGATCTCGCTCTTTACCGGTCGATAATAGAACTCGGCGATACCAAAATCATCGGTCTCAGATGATATTTTTTTACCGTCAATATTTACTTCAATATTAGCCTTGCACGGTGAGCCATCCGGGTAATTCGCAAGCACGTAAAAACGATTATCAAGATTAGCCCGGAAATTGCCACCCTCGGGAACGATCGAAATGGTTATCAGATCCTGTACGATTTTTTTCTTGATCGAGATCTTTTCACTATGATTCGCCTGGTCGGTCACCTCAATATCGAGACGGATAAAGGCATCGCCCTTTTCCAATGGTTCACCGACAAAATATTCGGGTAATTTGCCGGTAAAATGATACCGACCGCTATTATCGGTTTTACCGCTTAGTTCAGCTTCACGCTGAAAACCAATATCGTAACGGTAGATTGTGATAATCACTTTGGAATTCACCACTGGCTTTCCGAAAAAGTATTGAACATCCAGATCACCCTCCAGCGTTTCTCCGGGCAGATAATATTCTTTGTTAGTCGTTAACACTGGTTTGAATTTTGGCAGAACGTATTTCTCTACCTTAACCGTCTTCTCGACTTTTTCTGGTCCAAGCAATGCCCTGACCGTATAATTACCAAAATTTATCTCATCCGCAAGGCTTAATTGCGCATAAGCAGTACCATAATCATCGGTTTTTATGGTCTTTTTAAATATTTTATTACCCTTACTATCCTCGACCTCTAATACTATTTCTCGGCCCTTAACCGGTTCAAGATCTGGTTTTTTCAAAGAAAGGGTACGCAGGTGTATTGTCTGACCGGGCTGATAGATCGGCTTATCAGTAACTAAATAGGTCAGGTTCCCGGTACGTAGATTTATACTAGCCTGATGCTGGTCCGAACCGATATCCGAGCTAATGTCAAAACGCAGTTCAGCCCGATCCAGATCCTCGGGGAGATCGAACTGTACCGGGCAGCTGCCGCTGCGGTCGGTCACGCCGTTAAAGACCACATCTTCACTCTTCTCATTTATTAATGTCACTTTTACGCTGGCACGATCAAGTGGCTCATCGGTTTTTTGATTACGTACGATAACCTGATACTTGATCGTAGTGCCTTTTATGAAATCATCCTGCCCGAGTATTTTCACGATCATACGGTCCTGTAATTGAAAAAGTGAATAAATACGTGTTTCGTTCTTAAAGACAACCTTCACCCTGAGCAGATCGTAATCCTCAACCTTATCCTTGACCGATACTTTAATCGGCAGTTGATAATAGTCGCTGTTAATATAGGCAAAACGGTAGCTGCTGCCAATTACATGGTCGTCGGGCGTAATAACCTCGATCACGCATTTACCAACTTTTCCTTTCATATCATTTATCGGTATGCTCAACTCAATGTTCTTACCGGCACCGCCAATCAGCGCAAAGCCCAATACGGTGACCAGAATGATACTTAGAATGACACTGCTGACAACTGCTTTCATAAATCCTCCTTATATAAAAAAATACAGTTCAATAAATAAAATATTCCCCTCTTTTTCTGAGTTAAGGCAGAGATTTTTGGATCAATGTTTCTTGTTGATGCGTTTTATTAATCCTGACTTATACCGCGCCGCTTTGTTTTTGCGAATTATACCATCCTGAACGGTCTTATCGATCAAAGACTGGACTTTCTTGTATTCTTTGGCAGCTGCCTGCTTGGTCTTAAGCTTGGTCAACTTTTTGATCGCCGCCTTTAATTGCTTTTTGTGGATCGTATTAGCTTTACGGCGCTTGGCATTCTTTCTTATATTTTTCAAAACACTTCTAGATCTTTTCATAGGTTATTATATTCTAAACGTTTTATCTGTCAACACCTTTTACGCCTTCTCATCATTTGATTTATAGTCTTTCATCGTTTTCAAATCAATCTATCAGGTCTTTATACATTTGGAGTTTACGCAATCTAGTTGGATGCCTTAATTTCTTCAATGCCTTGGCCTCGATCTGGCGTACTCGTTCCCTTGTTATATTGAACATACGACCGACCTCTTCCAGCGTTTTAGGTATCCCATCATTCAAGCCAAATCGCAGCCGTATGATCTTTTCCTCGCGTTTGGGGAGGTCGCGCAGTATATCATCAAAACGATCTTTCAGCACCGATATCGCAGCACGTCTTGATGGCGAATCAGCAAGCGGATCTTTGATAAAATCTCCGACAAAACTTGATTCTTCATCATCGATCGGTTTGTCAAGGGATATCGGGATCAAGGAAATGTTGTGAGCCATTCTCACTTTATCGGTCGGTATGTCAAGACGACTGGCTATTTCCTCGACGGTCGGTTCTCGACCCAGGTCCTGGATCATATCACGTTGAGCCCGGGCAACCTTATTCATTGTATCCAAAATGTGAGCCGGGACCCGGACGGTACGCGCTTGATCGCCGATCGCACGGGTTATCGCCTGACGTATCCACCAGGTCGCATAGGTCGAGAATTTATAACCTTTTCGATAGTCAAATTTCTCAACCGCTTTTATCAATCCATTATTACCCTCACCGACCAGGTCAGCGAATTCAAGACCGCGATTCACGTATTTCTTAGCGATCGATATCACCAAACGCATATTACCCTCGATCATTCGCTGCCGAGCACGGTTTATCAGATCTTCCCAGTTACGAACTACCATGATCGTATTAACCAGGCTCTTGCCATCGACATTCAATCCCTTAACGATCTGTCTTCGTATTTTCTGACATTCGCGGATCTCATCTTTGTTCCGCAGCCGGGGCAGAACTTTCTGAATATGATTCAGTTTTTCGGTATTTTCTTTGAACTCACTGATTGCTACATTGAACACGCTGTGCTGTAATGAAAGCGCATTGAGCTTACGTAATATTCTCTCTTCTTTTTCGAAAATGCGCCATTCAAGGTTCTTATTCTTCTTGGCGCGAAATTTATGATATGAATCGACCAGAGAATTGTAATCCTTTCCGATCGATTTGACCCGTCTTACAAAACGTTGCCGTTCAGCCCAGAAGGTCCGCTTGTCCATCATGGCCTCGATCTCCACCCTTGAAATCTGGTCAAGGCTCTTATGACATAGTTCAACCTGTTTGCATATCTCGAGCAACTTGTTTATTGCGCAGGGATAAGCAAGAAATTGTCTTTCGATCATATTATAACCGGTCTCGATCTTCACCGCCAGTTCGTATTCTTCTTCTTTGGTAAGCAGGTCGTATTTTGCTAATTCCTTGAAGTATGCACGTATCGGTTCCTCGGGACGAACCGTTGTTTTTACTTTGGTCTTCT
>Ga0154645_1141_pt2 | contig 10045 bp, 6 predicted proteins | sample Rifle2008BG13ft_FD_116074 | JGI IMG/M metagenome (GOLD analysis project Ga0154645, IMG submission 116074) | candidate division WOR-3 bacterium RBG_13_43_14
AATGCAGGAAACCTGTTATCTGTGCGGTAGAATAATCGACAAAAAAGACAGGGATGTTGATCATATCCCCGCAAAGCAATTTTTTCCTTCCGATTATATCAAAAAAGAAAATGTCCAATTAATTACGCGGCCTACCCATAAGTCATGTAATAAAACGTTCCAAAAAGACGAAGATTATTTCAAATTAAGCATGGGTGCAGCAGCAAACGACACGCCTGTTCTAAAAGCAATATGGAAAGATATGGCCCGACAGGTAGGTAAGGTGAAAACTAGACGATTACGATTAATGGTTTTTAGTGAATTCAAGAAAGAAGTTCGAACACAGAGTGGGCTTATAATACCAGGTATTGTCGCCAAAACTTTTGATAAAAAGCGGATATTTAGAATCATCTGGAAGGTCACTAGAGGTTTGTTCTATATTCAATTCTCACAAATCCTGCCCGCATCGACCGAACACTTCATATCATATGTGCAGAGAAGCGAATCGATGTTTTCAATGGACCTTTTAAAATATCTTTTCAGTTTGACGCTTAGAGAAAAGGAACTCGGAGATCACAAAGAGGTTTTTTCTTATCGATATTTTTTTACTGAAAAAAGGGATTTTCACTCATGGATTATTTTGTTATGGAGTAGGCATCCATTCTTTGTTTTTCATCATATACCAAATTGTAATTGTGACCGGTGTTCTCATAATAATATGTAAAATTTTCTTCATCTTCTCCATTAGAACTTTTTTTACCTATTTCTCTACTTAAAAGATCCAATTAAAAATTACAGAAAAAAATAAAACACCAGACAAAAATTTTCCAAAAAAACAGAATTTTTCGAAAAAATCCTGAAAAAAATTCCCCTCTGTTTTATCCCGTTAGAGAAAACCGCCGATTTCAATCGGCGGTCATTCCTCACGAAAGCAGACGGCGGTTAATACCGCCGTCGCGCATCCCCGTTAGAGGATGTAGTTCTCTAACGGGATTTATATAAGACTCTGTAAAGTATCGGGACTGTAGTGTGCCATGTTTCTCTCAAAACAACTATCGAGACCCTGTGTGCCATGTTGACCCGTAAATGTGCCGCAGCCCTGCAGTAAATATAAGGCGACATAAAAAGATGAGATTGCTTCGTCGCTCTCGCTCCTCGCAATGACCCCGATTAGACGCTGTGCATCTAACGGGGCAGGCAGAGGGGGGAAATGAAGAAATGGGAAACCAGTGACCTTCGGTATGTGAGAACGATTCAGGCCTTTTTCCGACCTGTTGAAATTCCAGCAAAAAAAGCACAAATGCAGTCTAGAACTGCATCCGCACGATTCTTGCTGTTGAAGGTAATTCTGTCTATTACCATGTGTTTTGGTAGAAAGTTGGCACAATTCTGGCACAAGAAAGGGGGAGCGTCTTTCGCTCCCCTTGTCCATAATATTGAAAAGGAAAATTATCTAATAAAAATGACTTTCTGGATTTTTTCATAGTTGTCCGCTTCAGTTTTAATAAAATAGCCACCGCTTGGAACTTTCTGATTATTGTTATCATAACCGAACCACGTCACTCGGGATCGTGTTTGATTAGATGGATGCTTAATGTCCTCAACGAGCCTTCCGGTAATATCATAAATTCTTATATTCTTGCGCTCAGTTTTATCGGGGATAATGTATTCAATTTCAATCTTCTCACGGAACGGATTGGGACTTGCGTGTAATGAAGTATAAACCTTATCGCGGGAATTTTCTTTGATAAATGTAATCGGTTCTCTCGCGGGTGAAAAAGGATATACTGACAGTGTAGCTTATTGCACATCAAAATTTGGCGTTGTTGGATTATCGGAAGCACTTTTGCAGGAATTAAAGGAGACTAATACAAGATTGATTTTAATAAATCCTTGGGTAGTGGCAACGCCAATGACTTACACTTTATTTCCTGAGAAATCTTCGAAAGCTATCAGTCCATATGATATAGCAAAAATGATACTTTTTTTTGCAACAGAGATCGGAGACACAAAGTATATCACTGTCTCTTTATATGGGTATCAAGATTTCAAATAAAAAAACCAATTCTATATTGGCATAAGTTCATACTTGGCTTTATTGCATTAGCTGCATTAGTCACTACTCGTGTTGACAAGTGGCCTTTTGTTAAATGCGTTTTGTCAAAAGGTTACGGAAACAGAACAATTGTTATCCACTTGATCATTTAGTGGAAGATTGGTTATAACAATTATATAATAAAGGATTAAATCTGGATTTTTTCTTGGCGATATACTGAAATGGAATGGAGGTCAAAACTTGATTACCTTAATGATTCTGCCTCCAGAATAACCTTCAGTTACTATATGTATAAAATAAATGCCGCTGGGTAGAGTTTCTATGGATTTTCCGCCAATAAGTATTTGAGGTGAATTGTGTTTTTGTCTATGTTCATAAAATTTCTGACCCTGTATATTATAGATTGCCACCTTCAACTCACGATCAGTTACGTTTGGGTTCCTCAAAGCTATTTGGTTTCGAAAGAAAGCAGATGCGCTCCAGCAATTGTACGTTTGCTGATATTGAATGAACCCGTCTTCAATACCGGTTTCGATCGTATCAAGACTAATAACGACAAAGTCGAAGCTAGAAATTGAGTCCGAGGCATAGCCAGCAACATAGAGATTATAATCTGATCCAAAAACCAAACTATTTGCTCTGTCCGCAGCACCGCCGTTACCTTGATATTTATAAGTCCAATTTGCCGTGCCACTGGTATCAAGACGAACTACAAGAAGATTTTCCTGTCCAATAACATCAAGACAAATCCCGCAACCATAAATATATCCATCCAAACCATATTCAACATCTAAAGCCTCATCATTATTATTTCCCGTTCCGTTAAATAAATAGATCCAGTTGAAAACTCTATCATTGGTCAAACTAATGATGGTAAAATCCCGTGCTGTCCCGGTATTAGTTGTATAGCCGGCAGTATAGACATTGTGATCGGCTCCATACGTGATCACGTAGGCTTCATCCCGCAAAACCGCACTGCCTTGATATGAATAGACCCAGTCATAATTACCATCATTTAATCTGTTCAGTATCGTAAATCTAGGTTTACCATTCCCTGAAGCAACAAGCCCAGCCGCATAAGGTTCATCATCAAGACCATAAGCAATGGCGTTTGCATAATCTGGTGGAGTAATGGTATTACCATCAAATAGCCCCACCCATCGTACTGTGCTATCGGGTCTTAGGCTGACCATAGCAAAATCTTCGAGGGTAACCCAGTTGTATATCTGTCCAGCCGCGTAAATATTAGTGTCACTGCCGCAAACGATCGACCGCGCAAAATCGGTTCCCGGATATTGCCCGGCATTATAAATATATGTCCATCTTTCACTGCCAGCCGTATCTAGACTTGTGACCATGAAATCTTGATATGATGATGCGCTGTAACAATAACCCGCAGCATAAACATTACCGTCTAATCCAAAATCAATGGATGATGCTTCATCCGAACCATTGCCAGTTCCATTGTATCGGTATGCCCACCTTTCAGCACCGGATTGAGTTAGACTTATCACAATAAAATCATCACTTCCTGTTGCACCAACGCTATGGCCGCACGCATAGATATTTCCATCCAAACCATATACTATCTGCTTGGCAATATCATCGGCATTGCCTGGACCGTTATAAGTATACACCCAGCGCTCGGTTCCGTCAGGTAAAAGGCTGACAATTGTAAAATCAAAGCCCGAACCGTTGCCGCGGCTCTGTCCAGCAGCATAAATATTACCATCATCACCGCAGGTAATAGAAACAGCTATGTCATCGGCATTGCCTGATCCATTGTATTTATAAACCCAGCGTTCGGTTTGGGCGAAGAGTGTTATCGATATCACAAAACATAAACCCATAATTTTCCTGAAAATACCCTTGTTTACTTTAATTTGATAACCATGCATTTCGCTCCTCCCATATTATTTTCTATATTAATGAAATATACGCCTGCGGGTAGAATCCCACCTTCATTATCCCGACCATCCCAGTAGATACACTTGTTATGAGGAATAAATGATGTGTTGTAAACTTTTCTGCCGGCTGCATTAAAAATTTCCAAATCCTGCTTGATTTTAACACCCGCATTTGATAATTTTATAGTCAGGACATGAGAAAATGGATTGGGGGCTGCAATTATGGATTGAGTGTTGGGCGAAAAAGTGTGATTTATTTCGTAAATTTGTTGTTCATTTTCACCCCGTTTATAATAAATATCCCCAATATAACCAGGATTACGACGCTGATCCAGCCACGTGACATGCAGTCGATTCCTATGGTCAGTGGCAATGCGTAGTCCATCAGGCCTTAATATATAATCAGGATATATAATCTCGGTTGGTGGAATGATAATGTTTGCCATCGTATCCATCTTGGCATACATGCCTGGACCCGGAGCTCCTACATATGCTGCGGTCCAAACAATATGAAAATAGTGCAGGGAATCCATCGCCATATGGCCATTGCTGTAGTATGCATAAGTTTGCGGTTTAATTGTATCTGGACCACTTAACACATTACCCTGCTGATCGATTTTTAAATGTTCGATTCTTGTGCCCGATCCATTGGTATTTGTATATAGAACATGGATATTTTGTTGTTGATCCGCAATCATGGTCGGTGAACTTCCATAGCTAAAGACTTTATTGGAGATCAATATATTCCCATTTATATCCACTTTGCTATAAGTGAGTCGGTCTGAATAAGGACCACCTATACTGTCAATGCGGTAACCTAAATGACAGTTGGCAAAGCTGTCAACGCCAATCCCTGGCCAGAATGCAGCTAGGCTTTCTGGAGAAATAGGTATTTTTTCAACAACCGGCATTCCCATACTGTCCAATTTTGAAAAACACATCTGGTTATTACCCAATGAATTAATCTCATCCCAGATAACATAGATCTCATTATATTTATTAATAGTCATGGCTGGATGGAGGGTGGAGAAAAATCCTCCACCCCCACTCACCGCTAAATGTGACGGCACTAATACCGAACCATCACTTGCCAGTTTGGCATGCCAAACACCGTATCCTGAAGGCGATAGATCACGCCAGATAAACTGGATATTATTGCTTCGATCTACTGCAATCTTTGACATCTTGGATACGGATGTATTATTCGACAAGTTGGTTGGCGGGATAAGACAGTTGCCTAAACTGTCACGTTTTGAGAAATAGATTTCACCGCTTGTCCAGGTGGCGTCATCCCAGGTAATCCAAACATTATTATCATTGTCGGTTGTGATATCGGGATCATCGTGATGCCACAAGGTGTCATTATTTATCAAGATATCATCCGACCAGCCTGGTGGGTATGCGAAAACTATCGATATGGAATTCAATAGAATAAAGACTGTGTGTAACTGAATGATTAACAGGATAGGCAACTGTCTTTCTATTTTCATATTATCGCGCAATTTCCACGGGCATAACCTTAAGATCATTGTCTACTGCTATCACAATGAAATATACCCCGTTAGATAGTGAATTATAGTTGTTATCGTCACCATACCAAATCGGATGATACTTGCCTGCGGTTAATTCCTGGTTTACCAGCGATTTTACCTTGTTGCCATTGTTGTCAAAAATCGCGACATTAACCTCGGCGTCCCTTTTCAGACGGAATGAAATTGTCGTGGCAGTCGAGAATGATTGGGGACTGCAGTCATCTTCATCTACAGATTCTGCCCATCCGTAAAGCCCTGTTCTCTTATAGTCATGATGATACTGAGGCCATTCGAGTAGATACCGAGTACAAGTGCTGCTTACGTTCTCCCACACGTGTAAATAGCCATCCGCGGTTGCGATTACCGTCTCGCTTTTATAGTCGCCGTCAATATCGCCGATAACCGGAGAAGAAGCCAGGTGGAATACAGGCAATGGATATGGAGATATGTCATTTTTTCCATAGTTCGTTCCATACACAATCAGGTCATTGCCTGCAACTACGATGTCAACAAACATATCAAATTGGCCTTCAAGCCGTGCTAGAGCTGGTGAGGTCTGTACCGGTCCTTCAGTCGAATAGGGCCAATCCCCAACATCTTCGCCATCACTGCATTTTTTCAACCATATCCAATTACCATCATTTCCAAATGATACTTCGTTACCAGTGGTATTGGCAATATTTCCAACCGCAGGTGATGATCTTATTTCATAACCGGTGTTGCTCTTCCATAACGTATCTTGCGTTCGCTCTTTATATGCCCAGATCGTATCGGTGACCGAACCGGTTATCATTTCAGGATATCCGTCAGCTGGTGAATCCAAATCAACCAATGCTGAAGTCTGCAATACACTTCCCCATTCCAGAGTTCTAACATGACCGTTTTTGTTGAAGATTTCAGTGTACCCCGAATCAATCCAGGTCATATTAGAAAAGCGATGGTACTCATAAGATACGATTATTTCTTCATTACCATCAGCGTTGATATCGGATATAGAAGCACCATTACTATAAGAGCCAACTGAATAGTCTGAAGCGGTGAAACTGTATAGAAGGTCTCCATCGTAATCATAGACGAATACTTTTGGCTTATGAGGTTGGCCTTCATCCTTATTGCCAGCATATACAACAACTTGATATTGGTCGGTTCCTTCAATATATCCGATCGCGGGGAATCCAAATAATCTCATTGTATCAACGCCGGGAATGCAAACGGGCCAGCCATTCAAGATACTTCCATTTGATGCATAAACCTTTACCGATTCTTGCGAAACAGCGATGATTTCAGGATTACCAGTACAATTTAGATCACCAGCGACAAAACTATAAACACCGGGAAAGTACTTGGGCCATCCCAAGCAGTTAGAGCCGGAATTTGTAAATGCATATACCGAATCATTGCTAACAAAGACAATCTCAGCATTTCCGGATCCGTCAAGATTGACAATTTCTGGTTGGGCTACAATCGGTGGAAAACGATTGTTAGCAACGAATATTTTTTTAGGCCAATTATCTTCATTCGGGTAAAGAGTGATATTAAGAGTTGTATCGGTTTGGTTATTGTATTCCCATGATTCTTCAATATTATCGTTGGGATCGACTTTGATGGTGAAATCACAATCACCTATTTCACCGTAATGATTCGGATGGGTACTGGCTGTATTCCAGTATCCGGCGACCACGACGGTATCTCGTGGAAGGATTGTGTCAATAGTAGCAGTATCAGAGCAGATCAACCCCTCGTCGCCTACCACTTCAAATCTGACTAAAACATTGGTTGCCTTTTCGCCGCCAATATTCCAGATTTTGGCGTTAATCTGTATTGAGTCTCCGGATGTGTGGTAAGGATGGTTCATTATACTAATATCATTACCATTTCCGAAATGGGGACGAACCATAAGATCCGGCAAATCCGGATATGCAGTGTAGTCCCCCATGTCTAGAGCCGGGTCACCCAATATACAGAAACAATTCGACCTTGTGTTTGGTGTAGTATTGATTACTGATTCACCAAGTGACCAGTGATTCATTTGTAATACATTTCTAATTGGAATTGTATTGTAAAGACTTATCCATATCGGCGAGGTAGCTCCATAAAAGGCAATGGCGCCGCCCTCAGGATTTTTCAGCATTACTTCACCAAAACAAACCCGTAGCGTATCATATGGATAAACATAGTCGTTAACAGGATGATCCCAGTGAAAGAATCCGGGTCGGCAGGCATAGCTATAGATTACGGATAGACTATCGTTATTCTGCAGACTTTCCGCATACCAGTTGCCATAATTATAATTCCACCCGTATGGGCCACCATGACCATAAAAAGCAGTTATTATTTCACCACGATTAAGGCAAGAATCGACGACGTCCGGGAAAGTGGCAGCTACGAAATGATCTACAACAAGTGTATCATAGTCGATATTGGTGAAAAACGGTTTTGCTTCATTGATTTTAGTTTCGAACAACCCATACCCGTCTCCCGGTCCAGCTATTAAAAGTCCTCGTCGTCGCCAATCCCCCGTGGTTGGTTCTCCTTCATAATCAACAATTTTATTTATTATTGTTGATAGGAAGGCTGAAGGACCACTCAATTTTATCGGTAAACGGCCGAGCATAATATCTTCAAAACCGTCAGTAGGCGAACTTAAATCCCTATAATATCCTTCAAAAGCATTCCAGTAACCAATACCATTATAATATTCTTGAGCCAATTTAATCGGTACATAATCCCAATCACCAATAAATAAGCTGTAAGCAAAATGACTATCGGCCATTGATGGGGCGCGCCAGTTTTCATAAGCATAGATAAGAAAATCGCGGAGCATGGCAGCGGAATCTGGGGCATGTGCATTGAATTGGGAATATATGCTGTCCATCATCACGATTCCTACATCAAATCCATTGTGATCGACGCGCCAGTCTGCAAGCTTCTCAATATAAACTGTAGATTGCTCATGAGCATATATGGCTCCATTAATTACTATAATATAATCAGCAATGTTGGTTGTATCAAGATTATAATAATAGTAGAAATCAGGAGTGGGAGAGGGAGTAACCTGGTTATCTATTCCTTCATAGTTTACCAGGACTTCCCTTGCGATTTGCTCAAACGGTCCTAACCCTCTGGTATTTTGAACAATTGTGCCCGAATATTCGATCCGGAAATCAAATCCATTATAAAAATACATGAATTCCTTTGAAGGATTAAATTGTACCGGGAATAAATGCACTTCAATCACGCGCTGGTCTCGCCAGTGTCCGTCTTCCACAATCTCGTAGAATTTATCCGGATACATTGTGTCGGTTTCATAAAACGACGTATCGTATGCGTATTCTTCGTAAGACCCCATCCAGCCGCTCGAATCAATAAATTCGACACGTGGGATTGGATACAAAAGATAATCGTCAAAGATTTGTGGCGATGATTCGTTTATGGTAACATTGAGCGTGGCCGAGTCAGGCACTGCTAATAATAATTTAATGTAAGGGATTTGCGGTTTTCCAACAATGATGGAATCGTCATTACTCATAACCTGTTGAAGGTAACCATTAGGTATTTCAATACGTACGAAGTTTTTACTGTCAGCAGTGGTATCGGTTGAGTTGAATCCAAAAAATGCCATGTTTATGTGGATTGCAGTCATATCGGATTTCGTACAGTCGATCATAGGTGGTGTTGATGATCCGGATGAACCCAGAACTCCAACCCATTCTGAAGTTGCCCCAAAAGCAAATCCCATAATTAACATCGCAACTCGATTTACTTTACACATTTTTTCCTCCTTTAATAATAACGCAGTATTGTATTCTTGTCAAGTGCTATTATTTATCCTACAGCGTACGTAGTTAGTGTTAGAAAATGGTCTTCGACAATAGCAAAGGGAAAGATAGGGGTCAAATCTAAACAGGCTGACCGAGAATTTTTCATAAAGTAATATCTGTAGCATGTTTTTGTGCAATAGATGTATTCAAATACAAAAAATCAAAAATAAATCTTTTTAAAACACGAATCAAAAAAGAAATGCACGATATATTGCAAATAGCAATAACGGATTTGTCATGACCTATTCCTTTTTGATTAACTTCCCTTCTCCGTATCAGAAAAGATTGTATTTTCTTTAGATTATACCCAATGCACATTAATGTAAATTCACCACCTACTTTCTTTAATCCCCTCAAAAGAAAACTCCGGTAGCCTAAATTATGTTTGATATGACCAAAAGGCGACTCCACGGTATGTAACCGCTTTTTGTATTTCTCCTTCCCTTCCTTTGATAAAAGACGTGCTCTCATCCTCTCAACCAGTTCTCTGCGCTCTTCCCGGGCTAAAGTACGAAACCTCTGGCTGGTGCATAGCTGGCGAACTTTACAACCATCACAGGCTACCCCTTGGTAAATAATCTGACGCCGCTTCCTCACCCCTTGGTTACTATGACGCCCTTTATATGGCTTTAGCGCCTTGCCCTCAGGACAAAGATAAATGTCCGCTCTCTTATCATAAAGAAAATTCTCGGTATGATAACGATTCTTTTCCCTCTCATACTCCCCGTGCTTTTTCTTCGCCAAATATTG
>Ga0154645_1106_pt1 | contig 10033 bp, 9 predicted proteins | sample Rifle2008BG13ft_FD_116074 | JGI IMG/M metagenome (GOLD analysis project Ga0154645, IMG submission 116074) | candidate division WOR-3 bacterium RBG_13_43_14
GGATCAGCGTGGTTCGGTCTTGATTAATATTAATCCGGCCGATTTTGAATGCTTCGTTATGTGAGAATATCTTTCCAATATTCATTTTTATTTCTTCATTGTTCAACAACGGGAGAGCTTCATAAATATTCTTGTTGATCTCCCGGTCTTTCAGGCGGGAAAACATCTTTACGTAATTATTACAGTAAGTTATTGCCAGTTTATTGTCAATCGCGATCAGTCCGCTGGAAATGCTGTTTATTATATTTTTTATGAATTCTTCGGAAACACGTATTCGATTACCAAGGCCTTCGCAATCAACCAGTCTCCTTCTCAATTCCATGTTGATTGTGTTGATTGTATCCTTCTTTTGACTAACTTCATCGAGAGCGGTCCGGAGCGTGCCGGTTAATTTTTTAAGCAGATACGTTGTTCGCCGCGAAAAAACAAAGGAAGACAGGATCAGAAAACATCCGAAGATAATGAAAATAAGGAACATTATGTTCTTCAATTTCGTAAGCGGAGCCAGGGCTTCCTTTACGTCCATTTCGGAAACAAAATAGCCATGCAGGGGACCGAATTTCTTGTACGCACAAATCACTTTTTTACCGCGATAATCGCGATGGATTTTGACCCCGCCCTCACCGGTGTGAGGGTTGGAGTCGCCGCGGCAATATCCTTTTTCTCCCAGGATATTGCCGCCAAGGCGCGATGATGACAAAAAAACGCCCTGCTGATCAACGATAAATACCTCGCTTGTTTCTCCTATCCGAAGATCGAGTATTAATTCATAGAAAGTACGCAGGCAAATTGAGGCAAGAATTATGCCGATGATTTTGTTGTCGTAATCGAATAACGGGGAGGATATCACCATCGCATTTGATTCTAGGACATCGGAATAAAAAATACCGCTGTTGTAGTAATTCCCGTTCATGGATTGTTTGAAATATTCTCGTGTTTTGATATTTGCCTGGATATTGTTAGTTGAGAAGATAATGTCGCCCCGTGGGTTTGCCACCGCGATAAAGTCGAAGCATTGTTTCTCGGCGACCAATCGTTTAAAAAGCAGCATTTTCGAGGAGATTTGATTGATACTGGTAACATCTAATTTGGAAATCGATAGTAGATCAGCTCTTCGTTCATTTAAGTAATTTTCGATTGATTTTGCGTTGACTTCGACCGAATATACAAGGCCATTCTTCACTTGTTTGATAAAATGAGTCGAAATTTCAAAATCAACTATGTAGAATAGAATGATGAGCGGAAACAGGAACAATAGCAGGGTTGTCAGGATGTTCATGAACCAGAGACCCTTGTAATAATCCTTGGTCAGTGGATTCTCGCATTCACGGCAGATCTTTGTGCCTTTCGTATTTTCAGCACCGCACTTCTCGCATATTATTATGTCTGATAATTTTTGAGGAGTTTTCATTTTTCTTTTTTCAGTAGTTCCTTCTTGGCATTGGCGTTTTCTAAGTACCGCTTTACGTCTTTATATGTCGGGGAGATCTTTACGACAATATTCCACTCGTTGATAGCTTCATCGAGCAGGTTGTTGATATAGTATTCAATGCCTTTGAGATAATGTTGTTCGCAGGATAGCCTTTCGTTTGGGGTAAGTTGCGCCGTTGTCCCGATTTTTTTCGCTAGGGGTTTTTTCGTACTGGTAGGTTTCTGAACAAATACTTCGAGCGTTTCCTGGAAAACGATAATCTTCTCTCGGACCGGCGGTTCCAGGAAAATGCTTACCATCAAATTGACCTCAAAACTATCGCTCAACAAAAAGCCGAGTTTAAATTGATAATAGGTTAAACCTATTGTGAAGGCAGGATTATGAAAATTATAGCCGCCAAATGCACTGATCTCAAGATCGCTGAAGCAGTAGAGATAACCAATACCAATGTTCAAACTTGTATTGTGTTCTTCACCGCCGTTTTCGATCTCACACATAATATTGATCCGATTTTTCTTATAGGTTGCACCCGCCCGTAAAAGTCGTTCGTCGTGCAATATATCCCGATAGCTGATACCGAATAGTAGTCCATAATTAAACCATAGCCCGAGATCAGTGAGAAAATGGCTTTGCTGGTAGACCTGCGCAGTACCCAGATTCACACCCATGGCGAGAGGAAAGGGAAATCGGTAACTGATTCCAGCCCAGCTTTGACTATAATAATTATCCCGATAAGTTGCAAAAGAAATACCGGCATTTTTAATTTGAGCTCCAGCGCTTAAATAGTCGAAGATAAAGTTCTCATTAGCCGTGATATGAGCCTCATAGGTGCCACTATAAGAAGAAAAGGCTGGATTGGACAAGCCACTTTCAAAAAGCGGCTGAGACGCGGTGTGAAAAATATGCGTAAAAAATAAAAGAATTATCAAGTTCTTAAATCGTTGATTAAGTGAAAAAGCGTGCGAACGCCAAATCCGGTCGCACCCTTACTCAAGTACAGACTATCCGAATCTCTAGATTCTTTACCAGCGATATCGATATGAAGCCATTTTGCTTTGTTCACAAAATGTTGGAGAAAAGCGCCAGCCGTGATCGCGCCGGCTTTCCGACCTCCGGCATTTTTTAGATCAGCGATTTCACTTTTTATTTGATCATTATATTCAGGAAAAAGCGGTAAAGGCCAGTAATGTTCGCCACATTTTTCACCGAGCTTTTTGGTTTTTTCAATAAGATCATCACTATTGCTCATTAGCGCGGCGGTTACATCGCCAAGGGCAATAACACTCGCACCGGTTAAGGTGGAAATATCGATTATTGTTTTTGCACCAGATTGTTCAGCAAAACAGATCGCATCAGCTATGGTCATACGACCTTCGGCATCGGTCGATATTATTTCAATAGATTTTCCATTCATCGCCCGGACAATATCACCAGGTCGGCTCGCGGTGCCCGAAGGTAAATTCTCCACGGCCGGGATGATAGCAAGTAAATTGACTGGACTGTCTAAAAGGGCCAGCGCCAGGGTCGTACCCAGCACGGCAGCGCCGCCAGCCATGTCCCCTTTCATTGCACCCATGCCTTCTGATGATTTTAGCGATATTCCACCCGAATCAAAGGTGACTGTTTTACCGATCAAACCAACCAGATGTTTTTGTGACCCTTGATATCGCAGGGTAATGAACGCCGGATCATTATTGCTGCCCTGGGCAACCGATAATAATGCTCCCATTTTTGCTTTCGCCATTTGATTCTTGCCCATTACTTTTATTTTGACCTTATCTTCCAGTTTCATGCTTTTTAAAAGAGTTCTTACCCGTTTTTCCAAAATTAGCGGGGTAAGATTATTGGCCGGTTCATTGACCAGGTCGCGGGCAATGTTCTGGCATCGACCGAGTATAATCCCGGTCTCTAAACCTTTCTTTAATATTTTTTCTTTTTTTGGGTCTGATTCTAAAATAAAAAACTCTTTGATTTTCTTATCCTTGCCAATCTTATACTGTGTGAATTCATACAGAGCAAGTATTGTGCCTTCAATCAGGGCTTGAACTGCCATGGCCGGTTCTATTCCACCAATACCAGCACCGTGCACAATTGAGCCGACCTTTTTTGCAGCGCTACGTTCAGCTACACGGGCAGCAGTGCCGGCCGCTTTCCGGATTTCATCAAGACCAAACTTTTCCTTTGGCCCAAGTCCGATGATCAGGATCTTAGCCGGGCATGATGATATGGGGTTATGGATAAGACTGTATTCACCCAGCTTGCCGGTAAGCTCACCATTTGAAATTAATTTACTGATCATGCCTTTTAAGAATTTATCGACCGTTCCGGTCGCACCGCCAGCTACTTTTACCTTTTCGAAGAGGTTTACGATAATAAGATCACCATTAAAATCAATAATTGATTGAGTTTTATAGCCTATTTTCATGGCTTAAGTATATTTAGAAATTGCGAAAGGTCAAGACAGTAAACAAACATCAGTCATCTGTTATCAGTCTGATTGACTTTCACAGCGCAATTACTATAATTATTTCATGAATCTAAAACAATTATCAAGGCGTGCAGAAGAAATGCCTTATTCGCCAATACGTAAACTTGCCAGTTATGCGGATGAGGCAAAAAAACGGGGTGTACATGTTTTTCATTTGAATATAGGGCAACCGGATATTGAGACTCCGGTTGAGATCTTCAAGGCGATCAGCGATTATCATATAAAAGTCCTTGAATATGGTCCGTCAGGAGGACTATTGGACCTGCGGGTTGCGGTCGTTGACTATCACCGGCAACTGGGGTTCAATCTTGATCTTGATAATGTTTGGATAACAACTGGCGGAAGTGAGGCGATTGTTTTTGCGATGATGACCGTTTGCGATCCCGGTGATGAAGTGATTGTTTTTGAACCTTTTTACACGAACTATAATGGTTTTGCGGTTATGTCCAATATCAGACTGGTGCCGATTACAACCAACGTTGAAAGCGGGTTTCATTTGCCGCCGAGATCCGATATCGAGGCAAAGATTTGCTCCAGGACCAAGGCGATATTGATCAATACACCGAATAATCCGACCGGCACTGTTCTTACCGAAGAAGAAATGTTTGTAATTTATAATATCTGCAAGGAACATGGTCTTTTTCTATTATCCGATGAAGTTTATCGTGAATTTGTTTATGATGGCAAACAACATGTCAGCGCGCTTTCTCTTCCAGAAATCGAGGATCATGTAATTGTTATCGATTCGATCTCTAAACGTTTTTCTGCATGTGGAGCCAGGGTCGGTTCCTTGATCAGCCGTAATAAAACGATAATGGACCGGGTCTTGAAATTCGGTCAGGCGCGTTTATGTCCACCTACTCTTGAACAGGTTGGTGCGATCGCCGCTTATAAAAATATCGATAAATATATCAAACCGATGATCACTGAATATCAAAGCAGACGAAATACACTTTTCCAAGAGCTGGCGTCGATTAAAGGTGTTTATGGACGTCGTCCCGAGGGCGCTTTTTACACCGTATTGCGTCTGCCAGTAAAAAACGCAGATCACTTTTGCCGGTGGCTTCTTACTGATTTCACCCATGATAATAATACAGTTATGCTCGCACCGGCAAATGGATTCTATTCAACCCCCGGATTGGGCGAGCAAGAAGTACGGATTGCTTACGTACTCAAGGAATCTGATTTAAAACAAGCCGTTACCGTACTGCAGGCCGCGCTTTCACAATATCATAACTGATCTGATCGCTGGTAATCAATGAATATTGTCGTGGTTCTGCAGCGTCTGGGTATAATTGCCTCAACTTTGGCACCCCGTAAATTTGCCGATACGATCGCGCGTATTATCGGGCTTGCATTCTACTTTTTATCACCAAAGAGCCGTTCTTATATTCTCGACAACTTGTATCACATCCTCAGAAATGACCCCCGTTACGATCGTAGAAAAGAGATCACAAAGCTTACGTTTATCAATTTTGCCCTGAGTATGGTTGATTTTTTTCGTCTGTCATATTTATCAAGGGATGATTTTGAAGTCCATTGCCAGGGTTTAGAACACATCGATGGGGCGTTGGCATTGCATCGGGGTTGTGTTTTGATAAGTCTACATATTGGCAACTGGGATTATGGCGGTGCTTATCTGGCATCACGTGGTGTTCCGATAATGGCCTTGGTGCAGGAAACTGATCCGACAATGTTTTTATTATACACCAAACATCGTGAACGGACTGGAATGAAGACTTATCCTGTGTCCAAGGCGCCTTATGCATTTATAGAAACCATAAAAAAAAATAAAGTTCTGGCGCTACTGGCTGACCGTAATGTTTATGGACCCGGTAAAATGGTTGAATTTTTGAACGGTGTTCGTCGTATCCCGCGTGGGCTTTCCGATATAATCGTAAAGCATAACATACCGGTTGTTCTTTGCTATGTGATCATGCAAAAACATGGAAAAAGATATGGGTTATTTATACAGCCCGTATCCTATGATCGACTTGACGCTGAATCCCTGGAAAAAAAGATAATTAAGGTGTTTGAAAAAATAATCAGACAATATCCAGATCAGTGGTTTGTTTTCCATCCTGAATGGATCGAGGATGAGGGGATACATGAAAAAACAAAAGCATTTGCCGAGAATTATAATTAAAGTTACTGGTAAACAGATACCTCAATATCAGAGCGCTCTTGCGGCTGGCTGTGATCTATACGCGGATATAAAAAAGCCGATTACAATTAAGCCCGGTACGTTTTGCTGTGTCCCGGCCGGTATCGCGATCGAAATACCACCCGGCTATGAGGCTCAGGTACGTCCTAGAAGCGGTCTGGCATTCAAAAATGGTATTGGTGTTTTGAATTCACCCGGCACGATCGATGCCGATTATCGGGGAGAGATTAAGGTTATTCTTTTTAACTTTAGTCGCGATGATTTTGCGATAAAGCCAGGTGATCGTATTGCCCAGCTCATATTCAGTCCTATTGTTCGGGCTCATTTTATAAAGGTAGAGCGGCTTGGCGCAACCGAACGAGGTCAGGGTGGTTTTGGGCATACCGGGATGAAAGAGACGCCTCACGCAAAACGCTCAACGCCTCACGCGAAAAAATGAAGATATTATTGGTTTCGGATATATTTTATCCGCATGTCGGTGGTGTTAGCGAACACATGTTCAATCTGTGGAAATGTTTAAAGTCTAAAAGTAATGATATTAAGGTTCTGGCACCATCGTTTGGCATAAACAAACCTTATGACGATCCTGATTTTGTGCGCATCGGACGAGCTTTCAAGTTTCCCATCAATAAATCAATATCCGTGATCGCAATTGGAATATCCATATCCCGGCAGGTCAGGGAATTCCTTGATCAGCAGAATTTCGATATAATTCATATCCATGGTCCTCTTTCACCAGTGCTGCAATACTATGCATTAAAGTACTCCCGTACTACTAATATCATTACCTATCATTGTGCCCATGAATCGAGTTTGGGTTATCTGCTGGCTGAGCCGATCCTTGAACAGTATGATCGTAAGCTGCATGGTCGGATCGCAGTTTCTTCGGTAGCAAGGGATTCGGTCGCACGTTATTTCCATGGGGAATATACAATAATCCCCAATGGGATCGACACAAAACGCTTTAATCCGGACAACCCACCGCTTCCCGATCTGAACAGTGGAGGTCCTCGTATACTGTTCCTCGGACGTTTTGAACCGCGTAAGGGTTTGAAGTATCTTCTCCGGGCTTTTTCAAGAGTGGTCGAGGAATTCCCTGATGCCAAGCTTATAATCGCCGGCCAGGGCATACTTGGTAAACACTATCGTATTTATATCAATGACCGATTAAAGAACAATATCATTATCAAGGACAATATTGCAAATCAGCTTTTGCCGCGATTATATGCTTCATGTGATATATTCTGCTCGCCCGCGACTGGAGCTGAAAGTTTCGGCATTGTACTTTTGGAGGCCATGGCATCGGGTAAACCGATCGTTGCTACTGATATTTCTGGTTATCGCCAGGTTATGACCCAAGGTAAAGAGGGATATTTTTGCCTGCCGGGTAATTATAAATCACTTGCTGAAAGGATAATTGCCATGCTGTCGGATCGGGAACGGCAAAAAGAAATGGGAGCAAATGGCAGAAAAAAGGCTCTTAATTTTGATTGGGATATTATTTCGAACAAAGTGATCGAATATTATCAAAATATAATGTCAAAGCGTAATAATGTATGTGGCGTCTGATCAAGAACAAGAATTTTTTCATATTTCTCAGTGCTCAAACGATCAGCCAATTTGCTGATAAATTGACCTATATCGCTTTGATCGGTTTGATCGGATTATATCCAGAAAACCAAACTTCCCTGTTATTATCCCTGCTCGCTCTTTTTATTACTTTACCGGTATTGGTCTTTGGTCCGATCGTAGGGGTTCTGGTCGATCGCTGGAATAAAAGGACAGTGATGCTTTTTTGTGAAGCACTGCGAATGCTTTGTGCCCTGACCATACCTTTTCTCTTCATTTATACCGGGAGCATTTTTTTAGTATTTGTGCTGGTGTTTGTTATGTTCCTGCTCAATCTTTTTTTTAACACGGCACGCAGTGCGATCGTCCCTAATCTCGTGGCGCGGGATAGAATTCTGCATGCTAATTCAGTTATCAATGTTGTTAGTCGGATAGCAATGGTCCTGGGAATGTGGATTGGAGGGATGATTGTCGATTGGTCGGGATGGTTGGGCATTGTAATGTTAGCCGGCTGGGTAATTGCTTTTCTTTTTGACGGATTATTTTTCGGTTTTTCAGCGTTGATGTTGATTTTTTTGAAAGTAGATCTGAAAAAACCGGTTAAGGCATCAAGCCTGGTCGATCGAGCTATTATCCGAAGGGTTAAAAGTTATATACGTAATCTTCATATTGAATTGAAGCAGGCATTGAAGGTTATACCCCATAATTCAGACCTGACCTTCACCATGGTATCGGTGCTGCTCTTGTTTTTTGCCGGTAGTATTATCTATGTGATCGTAGTTCCGACCATTCAAAAAACCCTTGCCTGGGGAACTTCAGGGGTCGGTTCATTGGCAGCAATCGGTGCGGTTGGATTAGTGCTAAGTGCCACTTTGGTCGGTATCTTTGGGAACCGTCTTGATCTTAAGAATCTAATCACTATTGCTTTTATTGTACTTGGCGCGGTACTATTTTCATTTCCTTTTTTGAAGAATTTCTGGACGGTAGCCATTGCTACTTTTTTAGGGGGCATGGCGATCTCACCGGTATTTATCGTTCAGGATACATTGATACATCACTCCGCCGAAGAAGTTATACGGGGTCGTGTGTTTTCGATCCGTGATTGGTTATATAATGCTTCTTTTATGTTTTTCTCGTTATTGGTTGGAATGCTTGCAACATTTACCGAACGTAATCTTCTATTCTTTATTTTTGGTGTATTGCTGGCATTGCTTGCTATTATCATAAGAATTCTAATCAGCCGTGATCAGAGCGCTTCAATTTCATCGAATCACTCCTAAGTTCCAGGCATGCGGGACTTGGAATACTCCCCGGCAATTCGAGGAGTTCTTGAAGCTATTGAGATCGAGCGGCTTCAAGGTCGGTTTGCCCGGTGGATCGGGGGTCGATCTGGTCATTACTTTCGACGATGGCGAGCAAAATGTTTATCAACACGCTTTCCCCTTGCTCAAGAAATATTCGATGAAGGCAGTAATTTTTTTGATCGTCGACTATATCGGCCGGTTGAATTCCTGGGACCTTACTTTAGGGAAAGAATTGTGTCACCTAGGCTGGAATGAGATTCATGAAATGCACGAATATGGTATGGAGTTCGGTTCTCACGGAATGAGCCATTCGAATCTTACGAAAGTCGATAATGACGTCCTTAATCATGAGCTGCAAAAGTCGAAACAAATCATTGAAGGCGAACTGGGTTTATGCCGTTGCATATCGTACCCATTCAACCGTGCCAATCAGCGGGTTGTGGATCTTGCGCTCAGCGCCGGTTATAAATATGGATTTGGTGGCGATGGAAGTTCGCTGATGTTAATCAAAAAAGAAGCGATTTACATCACCGATACAAAAATAAATTTCAGGATCAAACTCAACGAACGCTCGCCTTTCTATGCTTATGAAAGAATGAAGCAAAAGATCATCAATATGTTCACGCTGGTCACGATGTTATACCATCCGGTCCAGCATTACAAAGGAGACCATCATGAATAGATATATCATAGCTGCTTTTATTATTGTAAACATGCTCAGTGCTCAAAGTGATTCTTTGATCGTTCAGGCTTTAGAAATGCGTGAAAATCGTTGTCTGGATACGCAGAATTTGTTAAAAAGCAAGGAGCTTTTAATTCTTTATCTTGAGGGAGATCCAAAAAATGTTAAGGGATTGTTTGAGCTGTCCAATGTTTACCGATTGCTTGGAGATGGTGCGAACGATAAAAAAGATAAACTTGAACTATACAACTCCGGTCTTGAATGCGGCAAAAAGGCAAAAAATATCGACGATAATTCAGCCTGGGCCCATTTTTGGTATATGGTTAATATGGGTCGGATTGGCCAGACCAAAGGCGTGTTGAATTCTCTGTCCATGGTTCCGGAAATCAAAAAA
>Ga0154645_1068_pt2 | contig 9976 bp, 6 predicted proteins | sample Rifle2008BG13ft_FD_116074 | JGI IMG/M metagenome (GOLD analysis project Ga0154645, IMG submission 116074) | candidate division WOR-3 bacterium RBG_13_43_14
CCTTGCTCAGCATCGCTTTCATTTCTGGGATTGAATAGCAGCGAATACCTTCATTTGCGTGATAGCCGAGCTCGTCCTTAGGTCGCAATATTGTACCATCCTTTTCAATAATGAAGATTCTTGAGCGATAAGTAGATGTTTCAGTATCAAACCACTCCTCATTTAATTCCCAGCCATCTTTTGTCTCAGACCATAACCGGCTATGTTTATTGAATTTACCTACTGGTAGGAACATAATGAAAACTTTACCGTTTATCTTAAGCGCCCGGTTTATTGAATTTAAAAGTTGCTGGTCTTCCCCATTGCCGAAAAAACCAAAAGTCCCGCTCAGTACTACGCAGGCATCAAACTCAGCATTGTAATTGATGGCGCGCATATCACCAACAATGAAAGTGCTTTTTAGGCCCTGTTTTTGAAACTGCTGCCTGGCAAATTCAATTAATGGCGGAGCAATATCAATTCCAACCACTTCATAACCTTTGCTGGCAAATACCTTTGCCTGATCACCACCACCACAACCAAGATCGAGAATACGCGCCCCAGGCGAAAGTTGACATACATGCTCAATGAAATTGACCAATTGCTTGTCCCATTCAAAGATCCCTGGAATACTGTGCCGGTGGTCAATTCGCCAGTATATTGCCCAAAATTCATTCCAGGTTTTTTCTATTGTTTTTAACATAATTGACTATTCTCCTTTTTTTGCGAGAAGTTCTAATCTAAATATTTATTTCATGGTCTCTGGAAATTATATTAGCATTTTATTAGGAGGTCAATATTGACTGATAACTATTTATTAAATCTTATCACCCATTAGCAATTAAAAAAACAATTCTTTTTTATTTTACAATAATTATTTTTTGAATAATCTTTTTTTCTATTTCAATAAAGTACACACCTGGCGCAAGATAAGGCAGTATAGCTTTCCGGCCGGAAATATCAAAGATGGCAGGCTCCTGATCCTGTGGAATAAATAAAGGTCCTCGGATAATTGTTGGCAATATAAAATTGTTTTTAATATCTTTGGTTTCTTGTTCCTCAACACCAATCACTGCCTGTAAAGCTCCCCAGACATTAAGTCTTCCCCAACCATAGATATTATTTGGGTAGGGCGCTCCTTGGGGTGGATGGTCTGCGTAGTCAAGAATCAAATTATAAACTTGCTGTACTTCTAAATTTGGATCTCTCTGCAATAAGATAGCTGAGGCCCCAGTAATATGTGGTGTAGCGATTGTCGTGCCGCTCATTAAAGTATAAGTATTATTAAGAAAACACGATCTAATATTCACGCCTGGTGCAGAAATGTCGGGTTTGGTCAAATTCCAATCAGACCTCATCCAATAAGTTGTATCATTCCAAGGAGGTTGATTAGGCGCAGGTCCTCGTGCAGACCCAAAAAGCAAAGTGTCATTAGAAGTTGCTGCGCCAATCCCTATAACAATGGGGAAATTGCCCGGGGCTTTGGCCGTACCAAAACCAGGACCGCCGCTGCCGATTGAAAAAACCGGGAAGATTCCAAAAGAACGCAGATTCAAACAGTCGCTCCAAAATTCTAATGATGTTGTTGAACTCTGTGACCAAGAATTATTAACAATTATGGCACTTTGTGTGGCAAACCATTCAAGGCAATTGTGAATCCATGAGGACTGACCACTGCCTGCGCTGTTTAATGCCTTTGCACAAATAAATTGAACACCAGGGGCAACTCCTACATCATCTACAAATGGACCCAGCCCATCTCCGCCACAGATAATTCCCATTACATGAGTACCATGTCCATTGTCATCATATGGCGCAGGTTGTCCATTAACTGCATCGTACCAGCCGCCTGGAATCCATCGGCCATGAAATGCCGGATGATCGACATCGACCCCAGTATCAATATTCCCTACAATTATTGTAGCACCATCATACCCTGCTACCCAACACGAATCAGCCATAATTTGAGAAATGTTCCATTCCGGTGTTCTTGTTCCAGTTTCATTAGAATATTTACAATAATTATTTTCCAGTTTTATTTCAAAATTATCAACAATGTAATTAACGTCCTCACGTGCTGCAACAACCTCTATAATATCTCCAGTTGCCGTAATCATTAAACCATTAAATATCCACCAGGTCTGGTCAATTGTTACTGTCTTTCCGAAACTCTTAAGATAATTTGCTAAACCAGCTTGATGTAATCTGACAAATTCTTCAAGATAAACAATCTTCTCTGCCTTGGTTGTTTTTTCTGACAAAATTGAAAGGTCAGCTTGTGATTTCATATGGACAATGACCTGGATTGTTTCATGTTCTTTTAATAGTTCTAACTTTTCTCGCAATTGCGGATGGATTATGCCGGTGATTAATCCTATAATAATTACTGAAATCATTGTATTTTCCTTTTATTTTATAATAATAATTTTCTGAATGATCTTTTTATCCACTCCAATAAAATATATGCCTAGCGCAAGGCGTTGAAAAAAAACAATAAAAATTGAAACGCAACCCATACTATCCCTCTCTCACTATATAATAAGAGGAAAAGACAATATGTCAATACTAGAATTTTGCACGGTTCGGTTTTACCGGGCCGTTATCCCAGAGTTACTTCTGCTATTTAATGCAATTGTTCGATTTGCTTGACAATACGTTCGAGTGATTTTTCTAACTGTTCGGTTTCCGGAATCTTTAAAAAATATTTCCTGCTTCGCCAGAAGACCTCATAGCGTACTAGATCAATATTGCGCAACGCGCGCAAAACCTGAGAAACCGTTGGCATGCTGACGCCCAGTTCATGGGCAAGCTGCTCGGGTGTCTTCGGACCGTTATTCAATAAATAAAGCGTTTCATACGCGGTTGGATTGCCCAGGACCCGGCAAATGCGCGATGCCCGGTATCTTCTTTCCGGTATTTTCTTTTTTCCCGTTCCCTTGATTATAACTCATTTTATCATTTTGTTAATTGACAAAATGATAAAATAATAATCATAAATAAAAGTGAATTAGTGGAGAAAAGAGTCGGTGGGATATATTTTAAAATTTGTGGTATATAAGTAAAAGAGGGCAGGTGGGTGTCCTGCCCTCTTTTGGTCTAAGGAGAGGCTATGAGGTAAATCTATTTAACAAGTACAATCTTCTCTATATTTTCGAATGTTGCGCCCTGATCGACCATAAAATGCACGAAGTAGACACCGGCCGGAGCAACCCGTCTCTGATCGTCGGTACGGTCCCAGGAAAGACTGGATACTTGATGCTGGATACTAGATGCTAGATTACCGCTCAAATCTTTTATCAATCGGCCCGAAGCGTCGTAGATCTTCAACGACATTTCGTCCGCCTGAGGCGGATGCGCATTGCGAATTTCGAATTTGATATTGGTCTTATTCCTGAACACGGTCGGATAAACCGCAAAACTGATCAGGCCGGCCGCATTCTGTTCGGCCGCGCCGACAATTCGGATCGTAAATGAATAATGGCCGTCTCCGGGCGCACCGACTGGATCGCAGCCAGTATTAGGCGTGGTCCAACGATCCCTTGCCCAGAGATAATAATCTACTGTATCATACATGGATTGTGCCGGGATCGTTGCCTGATAAACATTACCGCCTTGATGGCTCATGGCCAGACGCATCCAGGATCCGGAATTGATGCGATAATACAAGTACGCCGAATCAACACCCGAGACATCAGTAATTGTCGATCGCACCGGGAAAGGACCGGTAAATGTAGTGTCCGGCCAATCCGTGGTATTGGTGAAATACGGCGGCGCATTGTCGGTCGGAGTCATGATTTTGAAATCATCAATATACCAATCAGTGTAATCCTGGAAAAAAGTGTAGCCGTCAATATAAAAACGGATCTTAACATTATTTAACGATGGCAAAGACAAGGTCTTTTCGGTCCAGGCCAAGGTATTGCCATCCAGCCAGTTATATCCCCATAATGCAGTCCACGTAGAGCCATTATCAGTTGAAACATGAATCGCCGCGCTGTCCATAAAAATACCCTGGTCAAAATTATACATATGCCACAATGATAATTGCGGATTCGCATAACTGCCCAGATTTACCGCATTCTTCAGGGTTAAATTCGTAGCATTATCTGAAACCGCTCCGCTATAGGCTGAATGGGTCGGTGAATGGGACTGGGCAGTTGACCGCACCCAGTTACCCGTGCGGTCCCAATAATTGAGGAACGAATCAATACCGCCGCCATATTCAAAATCATCTTCATAGATCACGGTCGGCGCAGGCGCATCACCGATCTCAATATTGTAGAAAACAGTATCATCAAAATCAAGCGAGTCGTGCTGGCCATCGGCATGAATGATCAAACCAACACTGGCGATATGTCCAGGCGGTGTAAGAGAATGAGCATTTATCACATATAGATCTCCAGAATTTGATGCCGTGTCGTTGGGTGCTAAATTGCCGAACAAATGATAGGAATTGGTGATCGAAACAAAATTATCAAATGATTCGAGTGTACCGGCGGTGTTATTAGCATTAGCACCGCCAATATTTTTCACGCGCACAAATACACTACCGTTCTGGCCTGGATTAATATCCGGAATGGTCTTATCCACGATCGATATCCAGGGTTGATCCATGGTTGGCGTGCCGTTAAGCGCCCGCCAGACATTAAGCCTTCCCCAACCATAATCATTATTCGGATAGGGTGAACCCTGCGAAGGCTCATCGACATTATCCAGAAGTATACTGTATATCATTTGAGGCGTCAGATTCGGATTTTTCTGACCGATAATGCCGATTGCACCGGCGACATGCGGGGTTGCCATTGAAGTACCATTCCACGTAGCATAACCACCGCCAGGTACACACGAACGTACCGCGACTCCTGGTGCCGATATTTGCGGCTTGATCAAATTCCAATCATCTCTGAGCCAGGTTGAGGGATCATTGAACGGCGTTTGATTCGGCGCCGGTCCGCGCGATGAAAATGAAGCAATCGCATCAGTGCTGTCAGTCGCGCCAACCCCGATATTATTGGAATAACTGCCCGGACAGAGGACCGTACCGGAATTCGGACCGCTATTGCCATTGGCAAAAACCGGAAAAATATTGATCGATATGTAATTGCGCATTAATGGGTAAAAAAATGTATCAGCGCCATTAGACCCGCCCCAGGAATTGGAAACAGCTCTAATATCGACCGAATCCTTGAGATCGGCCATGAATTGCAGACCAGCAAGGCATTGCTGATAAGTGCCCGAACCACCTGAATTCAATACCTTGGCGGCAACATAGGTGGCTTCATAGGCAACGCCAATATCCTCGGCAAATGGACCAGAGCCATCGCCGCCAAGGATGGTTCCCATACAGTGCGTACCGTGATTATGGTCATCATAGGGAGTTGCCTGGCCGTTGATCGCATCATACCAGTACCCGGCCCACTTACCTTCTATTGCCGGGTGGGTATAATCAACGCCAGTATCGGTCTCACCCAATATAACTCCCTGTCCGGTAAATCCCGCGGCCCAGCATGAGTCGGCCTTGATCTTTCGTATGCCCCAGGGCGTAGCCCGGGTATCAACCGCCGGTTCTGAAATTGGTTCAATAATACGGACCTCGCCGTTATGCGAAAGCCAGGCAACATCAGTTCGCTGAACGATCTCTTGGATCACTGCAACCGTAGCTTCAACATATACGCAATTCATTATCCAATATGATTGAATGTCTTGAACTTGATCCGGCAAAGTCCGCAACCAATCGATCAATGATCCTTGACTCTGGCGCGCAATCGCCTGATAATTCTGGATCTTGTCATGGGTCGAGGCATTTTTCATTTGTTCAAGCGGATAATCCTGCTGCATAAAAACAAAACATGATATGACCTCGTCCGCGGCAGATTTACTCATCTGCTCGGCCAATTCGGTTGTTACTTTTGCCTCAACCAATGCGGGCCAGAGCATATATATTGCGATCAGCAATATGCACACTTTCTTTAGCATATTAACCTCCTTTGAAGAAAAAGTGTCTTTCTAAAGCGCATCGTTCCACCCATAAGGTTTAAGTCTATATAATATATATTTCTCTCCATAGATCTATATTACTAAATACTATGTCATTCTGATGTATAAATATTCAATAAAACTCACGATATATCGTATGGTTTATGGTATACTATTCCGCACTGAAAAATGTGCGTTTATTTAGCACTATTTTTCCATAAATTGCAAACGAGGATTATTGACATTACCTAAACACGGTCGGATAAACCGCAAAACTGATCAGGCCGGCCGCATTCTGTTCGGCCGCGCCGACAATTCGGATCGTGAATGAATAGTAACCATCGCCGGGCGCACCGACCGGATCACAACAGACAAGCGCATAAATACCTCTTCGTGATTGAGCGCATATTCAACGAAACAGTATATTACCATTTTGATGTTTAAGTCTTAAAAATACGGCTTTTTATCCATAGCTGAATTATATAAAAAATTATGTCATTACAGCTAATAAACATTCAACAAAACCTTTGCAATATCATGCCATATAACTTAACTCAATATACAGAAACTTGGACGCATCTTAACGATTGGAAATAATGTGTACACTGGGAAATTTGAAAAAGTCGGATAAATCCCGTTAGAAATACAATAAGTAAATTCTACGCGACATAGATCTTATGATTTTGAACATTTCTAACGGGATAAATCCGACCGCGACAAAATATAACGAAAAATAAACGTAGCGGTTTGATTTACCCCGTTAAATGATAAAGCATTGACGAGAAGATAACAAAGCCAGCAAATTATGATACAATATTTAACGGGGTTTATCAAACATAGTGAATATTGAATATTATATTAAATTAGACAGAAAGATGTGTCCAAGTTTCTGAATATTGTGTTGACAAAACATGTCAATTATGGTATTATTTTTCCTGAAATTGCAAACATGGGTCATAGCATAGAAAAAAGAATAAAGGCCGTAGAGGCATACAATAAGAACAGAAAGATACACGCTGTCGCCAGGAAATATTCAATTAATGCTGCTACCCTGTGGCGGTGGAACAAATGGTATCAATGCCTGGGTAAAAAAGATCTTGGCAGTGTCAATACACGCAAGGAATTAGAAATCGAAATAATGATGTTAAAAGAAAAAAAACCGGATCTTACGCTACAGCAAGCAAAGACCTTGCTCACCAGTAAAAAAATATCAATAAAGAGAATCTACAATATATGGAAAAAATATGGTCTGATCGCACGATCGCCTGCGGCGCCTTTTGCCGCTTACGGCCCATTGACTGCCGAATCCACAAAAACCCTTGCTCAGGTAAAACTGATCCTGAAAGAAAACGGGAATGAAAAAAATTTGAGCATTGCCGGTAAATTGTTGAGCGAGCTACCATCGTTCCCGGACAATCATGAATCCATACTTACGCAAATACCTGACAAATATTTATCCTGGCGCCGCCGCCTCGATAAGCTGGATGCCGAATTTGCGACTACCCCAAAACCGGTATTGCACAAAAAAATAAAAAAGATCCGTCACCATCTTCAAAAACAAGGGTTGCATTATTCGGCTTTATTAGCCGGTGTATTTGAAATATTGATAATGCACTGGATGAGAATGCCGAAAGACGAAATAAAATTAAATCTTGAATTGCAGAAACAAAAAGGGAAATTACGCGAGCCGGTATTAAATCTCGCCTTGAGCTTTCTTGCCGGCACCGCGTACACTGAAATGCTGGATGTCAAAAATAGTTATCGATACGTGCGGCGACTGCAAAAGCTTCAGCGATCATTACCTTATGTCCAAACCTACACCTTGATCGGCGATCTTTTGACTTTCATCACCGATTATAAAAACGCGATCGTATTTTACAAGAAGGCATTTTCCTGCAAACATTCAAAGCCCATGAATATCAATTTGCGGTTGAAGATCAGTCTGGCTCTTGCCATTGCCGGAGATTATCGAACCGTAGAAGGATCATATTTAAAAAACATTGGGATCAAACCCGATAGTCACAACTACGACACATTTTCATTGATCAAAGCTTTATGTGCATTTGGTCAAGGTAAGATCGACAAAGCAAGGAACTGGCTTCAGCAATGTCTGGAAAGGTCCAAGCGGGAGCAATTACGCAATTATATTTATACGGCTAATTCGTGCCTGGCATCGATCAGTTGCGCTTTAGGTCGGCCAAAAGATGCGCGTAAGATCCTGAAGAAAGTCAGACACTTACAGCTGAAATATCGACTGCAAAGAGCGGTTAAAGTCATGGATATCGTTTTAGGTAGTATGCACATCAGTGAAAAGTATGATCAAATACCTACTCTCTGCATCCTTAAAAAGTTATCCCGGGCACAGCAAAGCCTTAAGTCGGCTGATTATTATTCGGCATTTCAATATGCCCGTAAAAAAGGACAGACCGGTTTCTTCCATCGCATGATAGTGTTCTTTCCCGAATCAGTGCTTGCCTTACTAAAAAAAGGAAAACCAACTAATATTCCGAATTCAATTCTTCGTCTACCAATATTTAACAAAGCTGCGCCGGTTTTCCATATCAAATATCTTGGTAACACAGTTATTTATAGAAATCATAAATATATCCGGGTAAAGCTTAACCCCCAAGAAGAATCATTATTTATACAGATCGCTCAGAGGGCAGGAGAACCTGGCAAGATAATTAATTTGAGGGAAATAATCGATAATTACTGGCAGAAAAGCAGGAATCCAGCCAATCGTCTTGCCCACGTATTGGTACAGCTCAGAAAAAAGCTGAATATCCCAAAACATACGCTTTGCACAGTGCGACACTCAAACGCAAGCAGAATTTGTAATATGGGTTTTTTTGTAACCACTGATTATAATGATTTTACCATTAACCTGATTCAAGCTAGAGCATTTGAGAATTTGAATGAATGGCCGAGCGCCAAGAACAAATACCGCGAAGCCTTCTGCATGATACGCGGTGCTCCGTTTAGGAATATATATGACAATTGGGCAGATAGTCAACGCCATATAATACTTAGCATGATCGAGCATCAAATGAGTTTATATATCAATTCAAGTCGATTGCACAAGAATGAGTCTGAAGCGATTTTTCTGCAAAAACGATTAGATTCAATTTTACACGGTTAACATGAGAGCGCCAAATTGGTTTTCACGGATCTCAGATAATATACTCAATCTCGGGACTGTCTCTCAGGGTCGCCGATACCGAGCAATATTTATCCCGGGATAATTCAAAAGCTCGCAAAAGATCTTTTTTCTTATATTCACCCTCACATTGAAATTTCATAATTATTTTATTATATTTTTTAGGGTGATTTTCCGAACGATTTCCTTCTAGTTCGGCGGTGAAATTGGTAATTTTTCCACCTTTTTTTCCGAGAATGGCCACAATATCCATACTCATACAGCCGGCAAGGGCAACAAGTACAAGATCCATGGGCGCAAATCCTTGCTCAAAACCGCCAGTTGTAATATCAGTATCAACCACAATTTCGTGATCTTTGTTATCTTTTGCAATAAATTGAAGGCCTTTTTTCCATAAGAGTTTAATCATTTGACTTCCTTATTCAATTAATAGAGAATCGATTATTTTACCAAATAATCCTTCCATTTGTTCATAATATCCAACCTGGGTTTTAACAATACGTCCTTTTCTATCAATAATGACCATATGAGGAATTCCAGTTACGCCGTATTGTTTTGCAACATCATTTGAACCTAACAGTATTGGATAGGGTATATTATGTTCCTTAATAAATGCTTTTAATATATCTTCGCTATCCGAAGTGCTAATGCCAAGCACAGTAAAACCACGTTCGTGATATTTATGATAAAGATCTATTAATACCGGGATACTGCGCTTACATGGCGGACACCAGGTTGCCCAGAAATCCACTAAAACAACATTGCCTTTTAAAGATGATAAGGTGATCTGCGTGCCATCAATGGTGCTGAGAGTAAAATCCTGCGCAGCATCTGTTTTATTAACTGATCCCTTAGTTCCACAAC
>Ga0154645_1120_pt2 | contig 9915 bp, 5 predicted proteins | sample Rifle2008BG13ft_FD_116074 | JGI IMG/M metagenome (GOLD analysis project Ga0154645, IMG submission 116074) | candidate division WOR-3 bacterium RBG_13_43_14
GAGATGTTCGTAGTTTCGATACGTTATGAACGCCGGAATCGCGTGCCCGGATGGCTGACACCCAAGCTCGGTGAAGAAACAGCATGGCCAATGGTCGAGCTGAGCTATGATATCACCACCCGCCATAATCTTCGTCTTCGGGTCGGTGCCGAAAAAGGTGGTCTGGTGTGTTCTGGAGGCGTGTGCCGGTTTGAAGAACCATTTCGGGGTGTAAAACTTGTATTGACCAGCTTATTTTAGGGAGGCGGCGTGAAAAGGCTAATATCAACCATTATTATTATGCTGGTGACATTAGGATTTTATATATGTATTCTCTATGGCGAGAAACTCGGTGATTTTGACGAAATAGAAAGTGTTGGATCAGTAATGTGTCTTTCTTGCATGGGATTGCAGCAATGAGGCGGCGCACTAAACCGCATTTTATTGGCCAGATCATTGCATCGGTCATTACTCTGGGGCATGTACCGGCACTTTGGACCGGGAATATATATCAAGGATTTTTGAAGCGCGGCTGCGTGCCGATCCTTAATTGCTGGGGATGTCCACTCTCATTGTTTTCCTGCCCGATCGGAGGTCTGCAGCATTACTTCAATCTTCATTTGTTTCCTTTTTATATACTTGGTTTTTTTGGCATCGTTGGGATGATCGTAGGCCGTATGGTATGTGGCTGGCTTTGTCCATTCGGACTGTTCCAGGATCTTCTTAATAAGATCAAATCAATTAAGCTGAAGCTGCCATTCTGGCTGACCTACATAAAATATGCGGTATTAGTTGTCGTTGCCGGTGTTATTGCCTGGATAACAATGGAACCGTGGTTCTGCAAGGTTTGCCCGGCTGGTATTATCGAAGCCGGCATCCCTCTTGTCCTGGTCGATAAGACCGGTGATATCAGAGCACTGGTTGGCTGGCTTTTCTTTACCAAGGTAGGCATTTTGATATTTGTGATAATTTTTTCGGTAATGATCAAACGATTTTTCTGTCGGGTTTTTTGTCCGATCGGCGCAATCTATTCACTCTTTAATCGATTTTCTTTGTTGCGTTTATCCGTTGATCCCGGCAAATGCAAGCAGCCGAATTGTAAAGTATGTGAAAAGATCTGTCCAATGGACATAAATATTTATAAGGGACCGAATCAGAAAGAATGTATTCGCTGTCTTGAATGTTTTTATCGATGTCCTAATATTGCGATTTCATTCGCAACGATCAAAACCGTATCCAGTACCGTCAAAGTAAAGGAGGCGGCATAAAGCAAACAAATAAATACTATCATTCATATCTTCATTCTGATCATGTAATTGCCAATCATATTCTCGTATCTTTTCATGCCGCTTTTATTTCATCATTACTCAATATTCCATCTGATCTTTATGGTCCGGGCGTATTACGTTTTGTATTCACTAGTTATGAAACAGTAATCTCGGCTCTATATTGGTTTATTTGTTTTCATGCCGGCGTGGCAATACACGAAATGGGGCATTATCTGCGCGCGGTCCAGCTCGATGCTTTAAATGATAATCTTATTTCTGAAGCCCAGCAACGGATGAGAAATCCATTTTTTAAAAAAATGATATGGTATATACAAATGTTCCTGACCATCCCTTATGGGAAGTTCAGCGGGATCAAAAAACAAGGGTTGACCTATTATCCTGAGGCGCCTTTTAATTTGAGCGTAGCTGCGGCCGGACCGCTTGCGAGCCGAAACTTAGCGATTTTTAGCCTGCCATTGGCCGTTGTTTTATTATCGCTGGGTTTGATACTGCACAGCGATGCCGCGATATATGCCGGGCGGCTCTGCTTGGGATTAGGTGCGGTCGGGCTGATCGATTTTCTTTTAGCCGATCCGGGTAAATATCGCGAGTATGTCTCACGTGAGAAAGTAGCAAAAATAAAATCTTCAAGTATAACTAAAAGCCAAGAAAAGGAATCCTGGTGGGATCAGGTAAAGGTTATTACTGAAATGATGAGGCGCCAGCGTATACATGAAATAACTCTGCCCGACGGCGAGCAGTTGAAGGCACCCTGGCAATTCCGCAATTGCGGTATGGGCGGTCGGCATACGGAGAAAGAATATCCGGAAAGCAATATCAGCTGTCAGGAACTGATGTTCGTACCTCTTTGCGCAAAGAATTATGAAGAAGCCCAAATGATAACTATCACTTTACAGAACCGCTTCAAGGAAGTGCTCGAGAATGAGCCGGGAGCCCGGGTCATGGGTATTGGTCTTGAAGGAGGATTAGCTCCCTATGTGACCAAAGATGCCGGTGACAAAGTTCCTGAAGAACGTCTCTGGCGTCTGGCCAAGCAAACAATACTTGATATCGGGTATGAGCCGGGTCAAGAGGTGGCGATCGCTTTCGATCATGCGGCCAGTGAATTGAGTAATTCCTTTCGGAAAGAATTCAATCAAGCGGATTCAATCGGTATGTATTATTTCTGGCGCGGCGAAGAAAAAACCGAAATGTCGCGTGATCAATTACTTGAATTATATTTGAAATCTATTAATGCTGTACCGGTCGTTTCTTTCGAAGACGCCTATGCTGAAGATGATTTTGAAGGTTGGCGTATGCTTCTTGATAAACTCGGTGATCGGTTTTTCATTATCGGTGACGATCTGGTAACAACTCGTGATTCGGCTATTGAAGATTGTGCGGATAAAAAACTGATGAATACCGCACTGATAAAGGCGAATCAGATCGGTACTTTAGCCGAGACCATGCTGGCAATGTTGGTTGCACTTGGTAAGGGACTGGAAATCGTAGTATCACATCGTTCGAAATCACCGAACGAAGATATGGAACCGCAGATCGCCTTAGCGGCTAATGCATTGGGATTGAAATGCGGTGGTGGTTCTAATACCGAGCGATTGCTAAAATACGGTGCGATAATAAAGATTATGAAAGATATGGAACAGACAATACTCAAGGAATATAAAGTACCAGCATCTCCTTTGACGAAAGATTTCCTTGAAAACTTAGTAATTACTGAAGTCCTGGCCTTTGAGGAACCGACGAATTCCGGATTACCGACCGTAGGCGTCGAGATTTGCGTTGGTATTCAGGGCAATCGTCAATACCGGCGTTTGTTGCGTTTTGCCGGTGCGACCCCTTTGGGTACCTCGGCGGGAGCGGGTGAGGCGTTACATCTGGTCGATAGTATAATTGAAGAGTCGTCTTTGGTTAAGAAGTATAAAGATCTTTTTGTCGAGAGGCCTGATCATACCTATCTTTTCAAAAATGAAATTACCCGAGAGATGATAAAGAGCCATAATAATAAGGAATTGAGTGATCTCTATTATCATGCTCAACGATTTGACGGCCGTGGCTGTCTGAACGCGGTCAGTAATGTTATGGACATCATTGCTCCCCATTATATCAATAAAAAGGTTACGGAAATAAAAAGTATTATCGAGGTCGATCGCGTCATGCTTAAACTGGAATACGAATTGGCTGCCAAACTGGGCAAGGTGGGAAATAGCGATCCGGTTGAATTGATGCAGCGTAAAGCCAATCTTGGTATGAACGCAATATTATCAATGTCACTCGCTCTTGCCCGGCTCATCGCTCATTTCCAGGGAAAAGAGCTATGGCAAGTCCTACGTGAGGAAATGAAGAAGGTGGTCGTACGATTGATCGATAAATACGGTGATTTTAATATGATCGGGCAGGTTGTTGAAAAAGAACGGTTCAATATGATCTTGGCAGAAAAAGACAAAAATAAAACGCTGGATAAAAAGATGACCTATGATGAGTTGATCGCTGTTTTACGTTTAATCGAACCGTTGCTCAAGGAGAGGAAAATAAAGCTTTATCAGGCTTTACGTGAGCAAATGACGTTGTACAACATCATCTGATATTTTCACCCAGCTGATTTGTATTGATTATTAACATAATATAAATATAATGGATTAAAAAATATTAGGAGGTTATCATGGATCGAAGAATTAAACGTGTACAAGCAAGAGAGATATTAGACTCGCGGGGAAACCCTACGGTTGAAGTAGAAGTTGTGCTGAATTCGGGCGTACACGCCAGCGCTTCAGTACCATCCGGTGCTTCAACCGGCACTTATGAATCAGTTGAATTACGCGATAGCGATAGTCACCGTTATGGTGGAAAAGGCGTATTCAAGGCAGTAAATAATGTCAATGACATTATCGGTCCGGCTTTGATCGGACAAGATGTTATTGAGCAAACCAATATTGATAAACTAATGATCAGCCTCGATGGCACGAGCAATAAAAGTGGGTTGGGAGCAAATGCTTTGTGCGGTGTATCGCTTGCGATTGCGAGAACCGCGGCCGTAGCGGTTGATCTTCCATTGTACCGTTATCTTGGTGGCCCATATGCGGTCTTAATTCCGGTACCGATGATGAATGTAATTAACGGCGGTATTCATACATTGCAGCAGGGACCGGATTATCAGGAATACATGATCGTTCCATACGGCGCGGATACTTTCCGCGAAGCGTTGCGTTGGGGGAGTGAAACCTATCATGCGCTAAAAAAACTTCTTATGGAAAAAGGTTTCAAGATCGCAGTTGCGGATGAAGGCGGTTTTGTACCGGCAATATCATCGAATGAAGATCCATTGAAGCTTATTGTCACCGCGATTGAAAGGGGCGGCTATCGGCCCGGTGAGGATATCGGTATCGGATTGGATGTTGCCGCGAGCGCATTCTATAAAGACGGAAAATACAATTTGCGTATCGAAAATAATCAACTAACTTCGGAAGAAATGATCGACCGATATGCTGAATTAGTGGGTAAATATCCGATCGTTTCGATCGAAGATGGTCTTTCTGAAGATGATTGGTCTGGATGGGAAAAGCTCAATGCTAAGCTGGGCGAGAAAATACAGTTGGTTGGTGATGATATTTTCGTGACCAATGTACAAAGGATCGAGAGAGGGATTAAAGAGAGGGTCGCCAATGCAGTTTTGATAAAACCCAATCAGATCGGTACTCTTACCGAAACTATCGCTGCCGTCAAAATGGCGCAGAAGGTAAATTGGCGTGTGGTTGTATCGCATCGCAGCGGCGAAACAGTTGATTCATTCATTGCCGATTTTACGGTCGCGATGGGCACTGGCGCATTGAAAACTGGCGCGCCCTGTCGTGGTGAAAGGATAGAAAAATACAATCAATTATTACGTATTGAGGATGATCTGAGAGAGGCTGCAATGCATCCAAGCCGGGAAACATTTTTATATTGATTTTGATGATTTAAGTGTTGAATTGAAAGCGGTAAAGGAGTGAGTTATGGAGCTTGATTTTAATGAAGATCTTGAAAAAGGGCCGTTCTGTAAACCCTATGGTCAGCTCTTCTACGAAAACCTCGAAAAAATGCCGTCGGTGCAGGTGATCGAAGGGTATTTATCATGTTTGCTTGAAGCGCAGGACCGGATACAAAAAGCGATTTCGATCCTTGAAGGGATACTAAAAAAAGGCAGCGATAAATTGAAGCAGATCGAGAAACCAATGGATCTTCAATACATGTTCGGCAAAGCGACGAGCAATCGGGGAGAAATAGAGAAAGAAATCGAGCATCTTTCCAAATATCGCCGCGAGATCGATGCGATCATTGCACAATATTCTGAAAAGGGAATTTTCAACATGCCGATCAAGGATTTCATGATGCTCTTTGATGCTGAGTTCAAGATCAGAGTGGAAAAGAAAAAGACCGATTCGGAAGATTTGTATATTACTGAGATCAATGGCAATGATTTGATCGGTTGTACTGGTTTTGACCATTTGAATAAGGTTATGTCCGGCTATATGTTATCTAAGTTGATGAAAAAGAGCGAAGCTTGATTCTGAACTCCGGTTCAGAATGACACAAAAAGTAAAAAGGGTCAGGATATTCTCCTGACCCTTTTGTTTTTCTTTTGAAATCAACGTGCATGCACCAGTTTGCGGGTTATAGTTCGTTGTTCGGTTTCCAGCTGATAGAAGTAGACTCCGCTTGAAATTGGTTTTCCATTATTATCCAAACCGTCCCACTTGATCGTTTTGATGCCAGGATCTTCGACCTGATTGACCATAGTTTTGACCAAACGGCCGCTGACATCATACAGATTGAGCTTTACTTGTTGACGATCAGCGATCGAATAGGTGAATTTAACCGTTTTGCTGAATGGATTAGGCATACTTGGCGCCAGAGATACGCCGCGCTGAATATCGTAATTGCGGTTTTCGCCAACGCCCGGTGTTACGCCATAGAACCCGCGGATCTTGACGATCGAACGATCAGGACTCTGGGCAATAGTAACCCAGTAATTGCCGTCGCGAGGATCATATTCAACACCCCGTACATTCCAGCCCGGGAACAACACTCGCTGTATCACATCGCCATATTCACGATCGAGTTCATACAAACCGGTGGAATCCAGTGTTCCGGCAGAGTTGAAAGACGTGTATATCAAGAGCAGGGTTGTATCCTGACTAGTACCGATGCCATGCGGTTCAACGGCCAGGCAACGCGTGGCATTCCAGGCGGTCATCGGAACATCAATACGAAGACTCCAGGTGCCAAGCGTATCGGTTCGGTAAATATAGGACGATGGGGAGCCGGTAAGGCGATCGGAAAGATACAGTAATCTCTGTGGTTCAAGCCAACCGATACCGATCGGATAGGTTGATGCTGGGTTAGTGAAAAATCGCAGTACGGTTCCACTGGTATTGATCTTAGATACGCGTTTCAAATTGCAGCCCGCAAACCAATAGGTATTATCGTAGGCACAATATTTGATATCAGTACCCATTGTGTCCGGTGCATTAATGTAACCGAGATAGGTCGCAAAGCTGTCCGATGTATACCTGTAGATCTTGCGTTCGTAGAAATTGGTAACCATAAGTTCATTAGTATTCGGGTTATAAGCGGCTCCATAAAGGAAGTGAGTATCGCCGGGCGCAATTGCCACCTGTTTCGGACCCCAGATTATCTCCAGTCCACTTGAGCCGACCATCAGGTTGAATTCAATATCCTGGCTATAACCACCTCCGCCGGTGAGATGAAGCGTGAACGGAATCGAGGTTCCTTCAGGGGTTGAAGCAGCTGCGCTCATGCGGAATCTTGATCCGCCATTATTTACTTTTGAACCAACCGGTATATTGCCAAAAGTGCCGACAGAATCAAGCCGGGTAATATACGCGCTGTTAGTTCTAATTACACCGGTGCAGGTCGTCACGCCGGCAGCTGACTGATTATACAGAGTGTCGGTCAAGTATACGGTTTCGCCAGGATCCCAGCGCCCATCATTATTACCACCGGGCGCAGGATCAGCAAGCAGTTTGCCGCAAATATTCAATACCGGTGTGGTTAGCGCGCCCATACCACCGGTAACTACCACGGCAAAAGCCTGTCTGGTTCCCTGAGGAACAGCGGTCCCGTTTACCCGTATTGTCCAGGTACCGGTTTCCGGTACATTGCGGCGCACGTTTTCTTCGACATTACGCGCATCCGCGGTACCGCCGGTAGCTGACTGGCCGCCGCTGTAAACATTACCCAAATACAGTGCTGCGGATGGACTCGTTACCCGCAGGTCGAGATTGTTAATCAAGGCAGGATTAGCGCCGGTTGCGGCAAAATAATCAGTCCAAACCAGGGCAACTTTCAGCGGTTCGGATTGATTATTGACCGTGACCGTATATTCGCGGAATTGCCCGGTGGAAAGTCCGGTTGTATCATCCCAAACTGCAAGCTTTCGTATGTCATTAGCTACGAATAATGCCTCGTCCACACAAATTCGACCCCAGCCCGTATTATTATCCGGTATGGTTGAGCCCTGTATATCAGGCAAAGCTGAGTTTACGAGTATGGCCTTGACCATTGCCGCGCTGATATATGACCAGGCATTAGCCGGGGTTTCGATTCCGGTTGGGTAAAATCCACTGGCAAAATAATCGCGTACCAATGCCGCATTGCCGCCAATACACGGGCTGGACATGCTGGTGCCAGACATCAGACTATAACTATCATTGTTGGGCCCGATCGATGAACGCAAGCTCACGCCCGGTGCCGTGACCGTTGGTTTGATGCGGTTGTCTGAGGTCGGACCCCGGCTTGAGAATGTAGCCATCGAATTGGCGGTGAAGCTGTTACCGCAGGCACCAGCCGTAATGCAGTCTTTGGCAGTACTCGGTGAACTGACTGAGCCTGCGGCTGGACCGCTGTTGCCGGCCGAGAATATGATTAGAAAATCCTTGCGATTCCACATGAAAACGTCTATCATCCGGGCCGCAGCTGTATATGTATTGCCGCTCGATCCCCATGAATTGGAACTGATCCGGGCCGAGCCGCCGGCATTGCCGACATATGGCGGATACCAGAGACTGTCATAGTTGGCGGGTACGGATAAGCCGCCGGCAGTGGTGCCGATGTCCATAAAATACATTTTTGCCTTGGGCGGCATACCATCATCAAGTACGGTTTGACCAACATAAGAATCATCACCGCATATTGTGCCGCAAGTATGAGTGCCATGCCATACTCCAGCTGCATTGTCGCCAAAAGTAGCGCTCGAGCCGCCAGGAATACGATAGGCAATGATTTTTCGGTGGGTTGGATATTGACCGACGCCGCTAATCGGGACTGCCGGATCGCGTACTAAATTATGACTGGTCAATATACCGGTATCACTTGTATTGACCACCTGTCCCGTACCGTCAAGACCTTTTGCCCAGATCTTGCGATCATTATTTTTCCAGGTTTGAGTAACCCATTGAGCCTGTTCATTGAACAAAACAGTTTCATACCAGGGTTCGATATACATGATCTCAGGGGTGCGGCTTAGTTCGTTTATCCGGTCATAGGCGATTCTGACTTCGATGTATTTGACATATTGTGCATCGCAGATATTCAGGATTTCACAACCCATCTGTTCCATTGAAGAGATTGCCTGTTTCATATCTACGTTATTCCAGAAGAGAATGTTCATGTGGTCTTTGGTGCGTGAGTTAACAAAATCAGGACTTATCTTATAAGCCGGTACATAATCACCGATCCAGCTTATAAATGATAATTGGCTGACCGCGAGCTTTTGCTCGGGACTAAGCTTTGCAACAAAGACATTGAAAGGTATATACTCAAGCAATTCAATGCCCTGGGACCGAACAGCATTTTTCATGCTTTCATAAATCGGTCCATTGAATTTGACCAGATAATAACCAGTTTCACTGTTCAACCCGGCTGGTATCTCAGGAGATGCCTCAAGCGGATTAAAAACATAACCGTTTATTGAGATTAAATCATACTCCGCAATATATTCAGGTGTATATTCCTGAGTTCCCAAGGGTGTTATCAGTGAACTGGATTCCTGCGGATGAAATGCTACTAGACTTAAGACTACTAAAAGTGCAACGTGCATACAACCTCCTTTTCAATAAAAACAAACGCCTGTTTCTTCATGTTTCCACCTACCTTCTTTCCTCCTTTCTTTATTCTTTCTTGTATTATTATATATTATTATACGATAAATAATAGTTAATATTGGTTAGTTGTCAAGAGGCAATAATACCGTGGGCCGCACTCGCTTGCCCGCCTCAGGCGTGAGTAATCCGTAATCGCCAAAGAAATGAAAAGGAGAAAAGGAGCAAGGGTGAAAAGGTGATCAAAAAAGCTTCGGACTAAGCAGTTGGCAGTAAGCAGTAAATGGAAAGAATTGAAAAGCGTAGATCAGAAAATCAGATTATCAGCACGAGGATTATCAGAACATCAGCAACTCAGGAATGAGTATCTGATATGCCGGTTTGCTGATATCCTGCCCACTGATCTTCTGTTATCTTGATATGCTTAATCCATTAATTACTTAACTACGCTTTAAGTCCATATTGACATTCCGATATAATGTGGTATTTTATAGTATATTTATGAGCGAGACCAGGATATTTTGGGATATTGAAATAGAGAAAAAGAATCG
>Ga0154645_1044_pt2 | contig 9913 bp, 8 predicted proteins | sample Rifle2008BG13ft_FD_116074 | JGI IMG/M metagenome (GOLD analysis project Ga0154645, IMG submission 116074) | candidate division WOR-3 bacterium RBG_13_43_14
CCGTAACTTCAACACCAGATCCCATTAAATAGGCAAAACCGCCGCCGCCATCATCCGCCGCACGATTACCATTAAATGTATTGCCGATCATAAATACCTGTCCGCCTTCAACATATAGCAATGCGCCGCCCGCGTCGTCTCCCTCGGCCACATTTCCACTGAAACTGCTGGAGCGCAGCGTGATTATTCCACCAGACGAACCGGCATTCAACCCACCCGCATCATCTCCCGAAGTATTATTCTGAAAAATGCATTGCTGAACAGTTATTGCTCCGGTATTGCTGACCAAACAGGCACCGCCGCCCATAGTATCCGTTTCATTACCAGTGAAAATACAATCAGCAATGTCAATATTTCCATCATATGTGGTCGCGAATAGTCCACCACCATCGCCATCGGCATGACCATTATTGCAAGTAACACCTTCGATCATCAAACTGCCGCCAGCACCATTCAATGCGAGATTCATGATCTGAACATCTCCGCCGCCATCAAGTACCGCATCATCACCGATTATCACCAACGCATAAGCCTCATCACTGTTATAGGTCAGGGTAACATTCACCTCATAGTTTCCAGCCGTGATCTGAATCGTATCGGCCTTGCCGTTGGCTGCTGCTTCGGTCAAAGCATCCTGTATTGCCTGAACATCGGCTGGATTTTCTTGATTACCTCCACAGGTCAAGAAAATCATTAATAGTACCATCAATAATACACTCTTTAGCATATTGTACATTTTATCTCCTTTTTTTATGCTCATTGGTCGCTCAACAATCGCTCAATATCTTGCATGACTGTTGCAACAGCAATTTTTTGCGGACATTTTTCTTCACATTCCTGGCAGCCAAAGCAATTACCTGCCCGGCTTTCCGGTTTTATAAAAACTTTGTATATTTTTTTAGAATTATCCAGCGCATTATAAATAAAAACATCATTATATAACTCAAGTAAAAAAGGGATCGGTATTTTTTTAGGACAGGGCATGCAATATTCACAGGCAGTGCAATTGACCTTTGTTCGTGATTGATAAATTCGCCGTGCCTCCTTGTAGATCTGCAGATCATTCTGGCTTAAAGTGTTGACATGGTCATTTGATGCGATTTTTATGTTCTCAATAAGTTGTTCCATTGAACTCATTCCACTCAACACACAATTGATCTCTGTCCGATTGAATAAAAATTTTAACGAAAATTCAGTCGGCGTCGGTTCCGGGTCTATTTTGTTTATCAGCTGCTGCACACCTTCCGGGAGCTGGCGTGACAGTTTACCACCCCGCAAAGGTTCCATTACCACTATTCCCAATCCTTTGCTTGATGCATATTCAAGCCCTTCGACCCCTGCCTGATATTCAGTATCGACATAATTTAATTGGATCTGACAGAAATCCCAGGGGTAGGCGTCAATAATTTCCTTGAAAAGTCCAACATTATCATGGAAAGAAAATCCAACATAGCGTATCTTGCCTTCAGATCTTATCCGATCAAGAAAACTCAGAATATCATTATCCTTGACTGTTTGCCAGGAGCGTTTGGCCATTGAGTGCAGCAAGTACATATCGATCACATCGGTTTGCAGTCGCTTACGCTGCTCATTAAAATATTTTTCAGCATCGCTTTTTTCCTTAACCATCCATACTGGCAATTTTGTTGCTAGATAAATCGTGTCACGAAATGTTTTTAGCGCCCGTCCGGTGAACTCCTCGCTCTTTTCACGATGATATGGCCAGGCATTATCAAAATAATTAATACCCTGCTCGATCGCATGCTCGAGCAGTTTAATCGATGGCGTCTCGTCGATTGACGTTGGATCGTATATATCCCTAAGCGGAAAACGCATGCATCCAAAGCCCAGCCGGGACAATTTAACGCCCGTCCTGCCAAGCTCTCGATAAATCATTAGTCTATTCTACAAATTATATATGCTGCGTCAATCATTTTCTCTTCAGCCAGAAATCGAATGAGCGACCAGGCACAAATATATCAACTCCGATCGATTTTATATTCTCGATATTCTCGATTGCATGTGGTTCGCCCGATTCAAAATATACAGCATCACCTTGTTCAAGCACCGCTTCTTCCCCCTTGCCGTTGATGACCTTCATACGACCACTGATCACCACGCAAACCTGTTCTTCCGGATGATCATGTAAGGGCGATGCATGCTTCGGCGGTTTTATGAAATATTCAAGTGAAATATTTTTTTGCTGACAGGTATTAGCGCGCATCCATCCTTTTTGCGGTTCATATTTCTGGGCCTGTTCAACCGTAATAACTTGCATTTAAACCTCCTTGTTAAAATATTCAGACTTCAGAATCATCTTGAATCGATCTTGAATACCGTGAATCATAATTAAACGGCATAAAATGTCAATAATTGCTAAAATACCAATTATTAAGATAAAAATCCGTGTAATCTGTTCTATATCAGTGCAATCATTTCTTATATTGACAATATCACGGCAATTTATAGAATTCAAGAGGTTATTTTATGTCGAAAATAACAACTACAACCGCAACTCGATGGAAAAATATTATTAGCTCTCCCTGGTTTATACCGATGATCAGTTTGTTCTTGCTAATAATATTGCTTTCGATACGCCTGATCATCGACCTTGATCTTGGTTTTCATCTGCGGGGCGGTCAATGGATGCTCGAGAACCGGTCATTTCATAAATTCGACGTTTTTACCTATACCGTCAATGATCATGAGTATATCGCAATGTACTGGCTTTATCAAATCATTTTATTCATCACTTATAAACTATTCAACTATGGCGGTATTTCGATATTGAATTCTATTTTGCTGGTGATAGTGTTTTTCATGATTTTCTTACGAATGAAGAACCACAATATCCGACCCGGCATAATTTCGATCATCTTCCTGCCGGCCCTGTTCACAATGGAGATTCGGTTTGGTGTACGACCTGAAATAATGACCTGGATATTGCTGTTATGCATGCTGACCGTACTCGATCAATATTATCATTACGGACGGAATCATCTTTTTCTTCTACCGATCATACAACTGTTCTGGGTAAACCTGCACGGCTTGTTCATTATTGGCTGGTTCCTACTCGGCGCATACTTTATCAGCAAATATTTCCATGAACATAAATTTGACAAAAAACTATTCTGGTGGTCATTATGCACAATTCTGATCTCGCTGGTGAATCCATATTTTATAAAAGGTGTGCTCTTTCCTTTTTATCTATTCACGCGACTGCAGTGTTCGAATATTTTTAAAGGGGCGATCACCGAACTCACATCACCGTGGTCGACAAAAGCCCTTGCTAATATGCCCCATTTACCGCTTTTTATTTATTACGCTTTTGTGCTAATCAGCTTCCTTTTTCTTATCTACACATGGCGAAAAAGGAAATTGCATGAATTTCTGATCATTGCAGCATTTTTCTATATTTCTTATACTACGGTACGCAACCTACCTATATTCATCATTGCCGCCATGCCGATAATCGGAACTGGTTTAAATGAACTGTTATCGAAAGGAAAACTGAATTTTTTCAAAAAAAATATCCCCGGGGCCATGCGGCCGGCAGCGTTTTTGCTAACCGGTTTCATTATCCTGCTATGCATCAGAATCGTCACTAATGCTTTCTATGCCGGAAGGAGAGGTGGTAATTTTGGTATCGGTATTGATGAAAAAATGCATCCGGTTGCAGCCTCTGAATTCATGAACAAAAACGGTCTGAGAACAAGATTTATAAATGATCTGAATCGCGGTTCCTGGCTGATCTGGGCAACTAAACAACCGGTTTTTATTGATGGTCGGCTTGAAGTTATCCAAGAAGATTTTTTTCGCGAATACGAAAAAAGTTATCAACGCAATGGACTGACGGAATTAATTAATGAATACGGACCCCGGCTTATCATTTTTGACTATTCTTATCCTGAAGCAATGATCTGGGAAATTCAGCTACAACAGTTGCCTGACTGGCGCAAGATATATTGGGATGAAACCTCGGTCATATATGCGCTTAATGATTATCGTCCAGACTTGGAGGCAATCAATTTCATGAAAATTGTGCATAAAATGGGTGTTGACACCACCACAAACAGCGATCAGATATGGCAGTTATTGCAAAGACCTGATCGGTCCCGGTTCATTGCCTGGCTAAAAGGTTTTTACAAATATAATTATTTCCCGGCTGAACTGGGCAGAATGGCCTATTATGCAAGCGTTAACCTTGAATTCCATGCATCAGAATTGCTTTACTTTGAGTTCCTGCAAAGAACCGATCAAAATCATTATGCTGCATACATTGGACTGGGAACGATTTATATGCTGACCGGGCAACTCGACCGCTCCCTTTACTGCTACGAGCGCGCTTTGAAACAAAATCCAAAGAGCGAGATCGCGGCCCGGCGGATCAAAGAGATCAAGGAATATCTTGGTAACAAACCATTATTATATAAATAATGCCAAGAACGGATCACTGGGATAAATTATAGTAGCATTGAGGGTCCTCAGCGTAAATATCATTACATATTGCCCGGGCGAGTGCCCGGCATCCGATACATTCATCAACCTCACAACTCCGGCACATTCCCTTTAGTTTTAACTGATAGTCACGACGCATTTTTTTCAATTGGTCGATAATATCATTTATTTTATCGCTGAAGATATTCCCAATTTTCACCGGCGTACGCCGGCAAGGGTATATATCACCATTGGGCATCAAAGCCATCGAATTTTCGCCATGATCGCATAATGCACCACGGATCTCAATGTTATTCCCAAAATCAACCCAGAAAGCGCGATAGGCAAGAAAATCTTGGGGCGAAAGTCCGAGATCAAAATAGTTGATTAGGTCCCGGATGACTTTAAACCATTCTTCCCTGCTAAGTACACATTTTATTAATGAACGGGATTGCCCTTCCGGCACAAATCTTTCAAGGATCACCGCATGTATCCCCATGCTCTTGGCATATTCAAACATGCACGTAAGATCAAGGCAATTGTAATCGGCAAGAGTGAACATTAGTATCACTGGTTTAGAGGTTGACATCAATATTCGTATCGCCTGATTAATTTTGCGAAAAGTACCAATACCGCGTACTGAATCGTTAATCGCTTCATTAGACCCTTCCAGGGAAATTTTCACGCCTTTGATCTTTTTGATCTGTTCAATCTGACCGGCATTCTCATCGTTGATTAACAAACCGTTGGTGATGATATATATGTCCTCTATATTACTGGTTCGATCCAGATAATTCAATATATCGAACAGATCTTTTCTCAAAAAAGGTTCACCGCCGGTTAAATTGATCGAGATTTTACTGGAGCTCAATTCACTTGAGATCTTATCGATTATCAGTTTTATCTTATCAGTATCCAGATCCTTCATTGCCGAATAATTATCCTGATAACAATGTTTACAACGTAAATTGCATACATCAGTTATATGCCACTGAATGCTGAAATTTTCCATAGTAGTAAATGAATTATATTCCACTTATTTGCATCGTCAATCCACATATTCACTTATTCGGGGCTGTTCCACAAATATTGACTTTCAACATTTCATGACCTGTTCTCAAAATGACAGGAATTGAAAATTCAGTAAACATCATTTTTCTTTAACAACAACCATCACCGTAAATCTTGATATTTCTAAAATCCTGGCTATTTGTGTTATGCTTAACCCATATTCATTACGCATCATTAATATCGCTTGATGCCGTACACTTCTCTGGAAAGTTCCATGGGGATGCAGCAGAATATCCTTTGTTACGCTGAGTCGCGTACTAAGCAAAGAGAAAGTATGATCCTTATCGATAATACTGATTCGCCCTTGTTTGATTTTTTTAATAATATTATTCTGAAATTCAATATCCCCAATTATTCGTTGATATGTTTTACCCCAATCTACCGGATCATTTTTTTGAGAAAGGACAAAATTCTTGTATTGTTTCATCATATTTTGTTTTGTACAGCCTTTATAAGTAAATTGTTCAAGAATAACGTCTTTCTTCAAAAATCGCTCTTGACGAAGACCAATATATGCAGGATAACTTGACCAATAATATTCTTTTGGATCGGCAACTAAACCGGCTTCGACCGCTTGCCGATGTATGTAGCGCGATAGCCATACCGCATATAAATTTGATTGCACGATTCTATTATTATACCGTTCACCAAAAACATGTCCTACTCTCTGCGCAATATTATTGTAATATTGAGCATATCTGCCATGCAATTCTTTCATAAATATTGATATATTGTTGTCTCTATCAAAAATGAACAGATGAACATGCCATTGCATTAGCGCATAAGCAGAGACTTCAATATCAAATTGTTCCGCTATTATTGCTAAAAAATCCAAATAGTATTGATAATGCAATTCACTTTTAAAAATCGGATGTCGGTCATTGCCCCATGCAAAGACATGATGATACAAACTTTTTCCGCAGATTCTTGGTTTCATTTACTATCCCCCTGTTGGGGAATAATAATGAAAATTTAATAAAAATCAATAATTATTTTATTGAGTTTTAAAACCTACCATTTGTAGAACAGACCTGGAAGTGGTAGAAGTGGTAGGTTTTTAAAATAAACAGCAGTAACTTGTTTTAGTTACTTTTTAGAACGCAGCTTCTCCAATCTCGCTTTTGCATCGGGGACATTAGCCACGAATTTCCCCAGTTTCCCGCATATATATTCATCACACTCAGCGCAGGTCGCAATTGCCTTCGCGCGCGCGCAAGGTCGGATCTCACACATCGATTCACAATACGTAATGTGCCGACCTTCAACCGAGCAACCAATACAGTTAATATCCTCCGGTTTTATTTCCGCCTCGAACATTTTCGACCATTCGGCCGCGGTTTTTTTTCTTAATTCATCGTCGTTATTCTTATGCGCGGTCAATGCCGGGCATACACTGCAGTCGATACCACAGTAACCGATCATTTCTTCCATTTTTTCTCCTTTTTATTATAATACTATCATTCAATTAATTGTTACATATTATTGGGAGCGCTACGATCAATTATGCAAGAATATCGGCAATTTGCAAGTGTTAATAATTGCCATACCCTTTTCCGTACTATTGACGACCGCTTTGAAAATAATAGTATATTAATAACTGGAGGAATAATGAAGATGCATAAAATAATGATCACCGTTTTTTCTCTGATCCTTTTTTGTGGCGCTCAAGCCATAAAATCCGGGTCCTTGACCAGAGATATTATCGATGAAATACAGCATGACAACAAACTCGATCCGGATGATCAGCTATTGCTAAATGCCCTGACCAATAATGATATAAAATCGATTACCCTGAATCATCGATTTATAAGTCAGCATAACAATATTTTCAGTCACACAATTAAAACCAAAGGTATTACTGATCAAGAAAGCAGCGGTCGGTGCTGGCTATTCGCAGTGCTTAATACCTTAAGGCCCAAAGTAATTCAAAAATACAATCTGAACAATTTTGAATTTTCGCAGACCTATCTTTTTTTCTGGGACAAACTTGAAAAAGCGAATTGCTTTCTAGAATGGATAATCGAATCCGCCAACAAAGACCTGCTCGACCGTCAAATCGATTATTTTTTGTACTCACCATTCAATGATGGCGGCTATTGGTCCTATGTGGCTGAGCTTATCAACAAATATGGTGCAGTACCAAAGGAAGCAATGCCGGAAACCCATAACAGCCGTAATTCATGGCCAATGAACGACCTAATAGCCCGTAAATTACGTGAGGATGCATTGATACTCAGAACAATGGTTGAGGAAAAATCACCCGATGAAGAACTTAGATGCGTGAAAGTCGATATGTTAAAGACTATATATTATATGATGGTTTTGAACCTGGGGGAACCGCCTAAAAGTTTTGTCTGGCGCTATGAAGATGTTGACGGTAAGGCGAGCGAGCCAAAAACCTATTCGCCGTTGTCTTTTTACAAAGAGGTAGTTAACGTCGATTTAAAAGCTTTCGTTCCGATCATGAATCACCCGGGTAAAGAATATTACAAATTGTATACATTCGAATACCAGCGAAATATCTATGAAACTGGTGACCCGGTACATATTAATGTTCCGATCGAGAAAATGGAAGAATGGACAATGAAAGCTGTGCTTGCCAATGAACCCCTGTATTTCGCCTGCGATATTATTCCTGATAAGTACAAAGATAACGGCGTTTTATCAACAAGTATCTTTGATTATAAAACCTTATATAACGTTGAATATGAACTGGATAAGGGCCAGAGAATTATTTACCGGGAAAGTGCTGGCAATCATGCCATGGCATTGATCGGGGTCGATCTAATAGATAACAAACCGGTCAAATGGCTGGTCGAGGATAGCCATGGCAAGGATGAAGGGCATGATGGTTACTGGGCCATGTATCACGACTGGTTCTGCGAATTCGTCTATGTGGTTGTCCTGCCGAGAAAATATGTACCGGCAAATATAACCCGGATCCTCGATGAAAAACCAATCATTATGCCGCCATGGGATCCAATGTCCTGGATCTTGCGTAATAGCCAGTGAATACTTAATGAAATAAAATGAATCTAAGATCGATCTAAAACAAAAAGGCGGGATCATTATGATCCCGCCTTTATTTCATAAAGGTTAATAGAAAAATCAATTGGTGATGATCAATTTCCCCTGGGCGCAGTCATGCTGAGTATCAAGCTTGATGAAATAGATTCCAGCATTCACCGTCGAACCATTATTATCCTTGCGATCCCAGCATAATGTGTGTTGGCCAGCACTCTGCTCCCCGCTCATCAATGTCCTTACTATACGACCAGCAGCATCATACACCTGACAATTAACCTGGTCTTTACTCTCCAGGGCATAGTCTATTGTCACTGCCTGACAGCTAACTGGATTTGGAAAAATGTTCAATAGTATTGATCCTGATTGAGCAATGTTCTTATCTGTTTCTTTGACTTCTACACCGTAGAAGCCGGCGACCTTGGCGATCGCCGCAGGGCAGGTCGTTCAGGTACCGTACTGGAATAAATTGATCCAGTAACTGCCGTCACGCGGATCGACTTCAACACCACGAATATTGCTGCTGTCATTTGAAGGATGGCAATATCTGAAGAAATCAACGGCCGATCCGGTTTGCGGGTCTAGTTTGAATACACCAGCACTATCCAATGCGCTGCTGCTATTAAAGAACGTATAAACATTCAACAGATACGGTCCCTCACCACCGACCGCTGGCTGCCAGGCAAGTCCTCTTGGGCCATACCACGCCGTACCCGGATGGTTCATAACGCGGATCTGATTACCGAGCGTATCACAAACATATATATATCCCTGAGCTCCACCAACTGTTCTCCGATCGGTAATATATAGCTGACGATTCGTTTCATCCCAGGCCAATCCCGCAGGATAATCATTAGCCGGACAGGTGAAATATCGCAGCACCGTACCCGAATGATTGATCTTATATACACGGAAATTGATCTTCGATAAAACCCAGAAAGTATTATCATAGGCGCAGTATTTAATATCAACACAGGCACTGTCATTATTCGGGGTCGGGATCGTTCCGTATGATGTGCAGAAGCTGTCGGTTGAAACGATATAAATATACCGGGTATAGAATTTCACAAAGTAGATTCGATCGATGGTTGGATCATAGGTCAAGCCGTAATTGCCCTGTACAGAATGTGTTCTTAGCCATAATCTTTCGCCGATACTATGTCCGAACGATGAAACGAGCATCAAACAGACCAGTATCATTAGCACCCATTTTAGACGCATACCACCTCCTTTTATTAATTTTGTTATTCCAGTATGGAATAACAGTTTTTACTAAATCATTATAATAAAGACTTCATCTTATGTCAAGGGCGAATCACTCGAGGTAGTGTATAATAAAGTGTGTAAATTTTTCTTGAAAGGAATAGAAATAGGTGTATCC